>Ga0209223_10001296_pt1 | contig 27655 bp, 25 predicted proteins | sample COG_06_FD_184750 | JGI IMG/M metagenome (GOLD analysis project Ga0209223, IMG submission 184750) | Pelagic Microbial community sample from North Sea - COGITO 998_met_06 (SPAdes) (version 2) | ecosystem: Environmental > Aquatic > Marine > Neritic zone/Coastal water | place: Helgoland, sampling...
AGAAACACTTCTAATAGATTTTTTTATGTCTTGAGCTCCTAATTTCTTTAGCTCTTCTGCCAAAACTCTTTCCAACCCTTTTAAGGTAGTCGCCGTCATTCTAAAATCCTGATTCATACTGTATAATTTACTTTGCAAAAGTACATTTTTATCAAGAAGTAAAGACAAATAACCTGACTATCGTTGAGTGGATCATAAAATTAAGCCTTAACACTTTTTAACATCTGTAAGAAAAGCTTATTTTTGCGTACTTACACCTATGAAAACAGATTGGTTTACTTCTTGGTTCAACACTAAATACTATCATATATTATATAAGGATAGAAATACTGAAGAAGCCCAATTGTTTATGCGCAACATTACTAGATTTCTTCAATTGCCAGAAAAATCTCATATTTTAGATTTGCCTTGCGGAAAAGGAAGGCATTCTATTTATTTAAATTCTTTAGGTTATAAGGTAACTGGTGTTGATTTATCTGAGAACAGCATTTTACATGCAAAACAGTTTGAAACCGACGATTTAAATTTTGATGTTTTCGATATGCGAAACTCAATTTCTAATAGGTATGATGCTATTTTCAATTTGTTCACAAGCTTTGGCTATTTTGAAGATGATAAGGATGAAATTCAGGTTTTAAAGAACATGAAAAATGGATTGGGTAATCATGGAGTATTGGTCATGGATTTCTTGAACGTTGTAAAAGTGAAAAATAATTTAGTCACGAAAGAGATTAAAATCATTGATGGAATTGAATTCCATATAGAAAGAGAGATTAAAGGTGATTTTGTTTTGAAACACATATCCTTTACAGACAAAGGAGAAGGTTATTCTTATACTGAATATGTAAAATATTTAGATCTTAAAAAGTTTGAATCTTTTTTTGCTGAAGCTGGATTAAAAATAAAACATATTTTTGGTGATTATCAACTTTCGGAATTCGATGAGAAGCATTCAGATCGATTAATATTTATTGCCTCATGAGTTATATTCTTCTTTTAGGGTCAGTTATTTTTGGTGTTTTACTGGTTTTAATCTTAAAACCTAGTGAAAAAATTGTTCGCCTCTTACTAGCATTTAGTGGTGCGTACTTATTGTCTGTTGCTATTTTACATTTACTACCAGAAGTCTATAGTCATGCTGAGGATACCAAAATGATTGGAATTTGTATTCTTTTGGGAATCATTCTTCAATCTGTATTAGAATCGTTTTCTAAAGGAGTTGAGCATGGTCATATTCACTCACATTCCGATGGAAAAGCTTTTCCTACTCTATTATTTGTAAGCTTGTGTATACATGCCTTTTCAGAAGGTTTACCAATACGTCATACTGGTGATCATTTATTGTGGGCAATTGTTGTACATAAAATTCCAATAGCAGTTGTACTGACTACTTTTTTATTAAATGCGAAATTCTCAAAATCAACCATTTTTATTTTCTTAGCAGTTTTTGGATTGATGAGCCCATTAGGTGTTTTACTCTCTGAAGAAATAATGTTATTTGAAAAATACATCATGGAAATCACAGCAGTAATTATTGGGGTTTTCTTACATATTTCTACCGTGATTCTTTTTGAAAGCTCTGAGAATCACAAATTCAACTTAAAAAAGTTTTTGGCAATTATTGCAGGTGTTTTGCTTACAGTCTTTACTTTATAAGAATTATTACCTATATTTAGGTATTCCTTTTCTCTATTAAAGGCTAGCAAAGCCATAGTCCTCATATTGTATTTATTAATTAACCATATTTAGGTATGGAAAAACACCTACTTATAGGGATGAATTCTAAAACTCTCTTTTTTGATATTTGTTTAAGTATTAATCAAATCCAAAACAAATGCATCAACATCTAAAATCAAGCTATAGTTTAGGCTTAAGACAAACTGAAAAAGATCAGGCATGGCAAACATTGGTTGCTAATAAAGCCTATGGAACATTTTTTACTATAAATGGAAGATTTTCATTTGAAGAAGGTACATACAAACCTAATAAGTGCGAACTTTTCCTTCAAAATTATCAAGGGAACGTAACAATAGGTATTGTGTCAATCAAAGAAGAAATACAAATATACAGAGATACTCTATTAGATAACCATACGCTGGTTCTTGTAGTTAAACTAAAGGCTCTGCATTCCAATAACAAACTCACCAAAGCAGTATTTATAGAAAATAATTCATTCGTTAATGAATTTTCAAAAAATGTAAATTTAAAAGTTGAATTAATTTTTGATGAAATTGATTCTTTTTCTTCAGAAAACCCTAATGATAATATTTTTATTGATGAAGCGAGATTTCTTAGAGAAGGAGATGATTTAGTAAAACCAACATATCAAAGATATAATTTTGATATTAAAAAGCATTACACAGAATTTTATTCTAAAGATCAGGGGATAGGTATAAATAGCTTTGAGCTTAGTGGAATTAAGGGATACGCATTTGATGATAGTTTTATTACAGATGAAAAATCAAGGAGTAATTTAAGTGATTTAAAAAAATATATTTTAAGTAACTCTAGCTTTATTGAAGATAGACAATTAAATGAAATTAAGAATATATTTGGTCTTGTAACAGTGGGAGTTGGAGGTTATATAAGAGAAGAAGATATATATGACTTGGTGACTCTTAAAGATTCAAATGGTGATGTGATTTTATCGGAAAAAGTTATAAAGCCATATCCCTGTGCTCATAATTACATCAGATTTATAGATTAAATGGGTGTCAAAAATAAATTTCTTTTAATTCTTTTATTAAAGACTGTGTTTTTATACTCACAGTCTTTTTCTAGTAGTAAGGACAAAGTTACTTCTATAATAAAGGATATTAGATCTTTAAATTTTGATAGCGCAAAAAAAAAGATTACTTCAGTTAAATTTTTAGATCATAATTTATACCGAGAGCTTATACTATATTATGAACTTAATACATATAGAGGAATAAGCCCCATGCACCATGTTATAAAATTTAAAAAGCCAAAAACAGATATTGATTATACAAAAAGTGAGATCCTCTCATTGTATAATCTAAATATGGGAATCTATGATTTTTATATGAATTCTAACACAGATAGTAAAACTTTTGAATATTATAATATTGCGTTAGGTTTTGCACAGAAAACTAAAAATAAAATTCTAATATGTGAAATAATAAAGGCTGTCTTAAACTATTATTCTATTGTAGTTAGTATAACCGACAGAGAGTATGAAAAATACCTTGACATATATGAGAAAAACATTTACGATGAATTAGAAAAGAATATATACACCTTTTACAAAAACATTCTTCCTTTTGAAAAAAGCAGCGACCCTAAAATCATTGATTCAATTGTTCCAAAATTATTTGAACTCTCAAAATCATTAAAGTTAAAACCATATTTAGGAAGAATATATATTAGAATTGGAAACTATTATAGATATGGAAGGAAAATGAACGATAGTGCAAAGTTTTTTTATCAAAAATCTATTTCACTATTTAAAAACCCTTCTAAAGGTTATTTACTTGAACAGTATATAAAATCAAAATCTAATTATGCAAGAATCTTAACTGATTATAAAAAATACAATCAGTCAAACAAAATATTATATCAATTAGACTCTTCTTACACTGGAAAACTTCACAATTGGAATAAAGTTTATATAAATTACTACATATCATACAATTACAAAGGTCTGCAAAAATATGATAGTGCTTTTAAATTTTTAAATAAGAGTAGGCTATTAGAATACAATTTAAATCAAAAAAATCAATTACAAGTAATTAGTGATTTAAACACAAAATATCAAACTAAAGAAAAAGAAAAAGAAATTATACAGCAAAAACAACAAATAAAATACCTAATTATTGGAATATTTTTGTTTGTTAGCTTAGGTAGTACAATTGGCTATCTTACTCTTAAAAACTCTCGTCGAAAACGCCTCCTCGCAATCCAAGAAAAAGAACTCGAAACTCAAAAGAATTTAACCTTTTTAAAAGAACAAGAAATTACAACTATCAATGCCATGGTAGAAGGTCAAGAAAAGGAACGGAAGCGTGTTGCTGAAGACTTACATGATAATTTGGGAAGTGTTATAGCCACTTTAAAATTGCATTTTGACAATCTACGTCTCAATAGAGAGAAGAAAAAAATCAATCAAGATACTTTATTTGATAAAACGGAAGGATTGATTGATGAAGCTTATTTAAAGGTTCGTAGCATTGCCCATGCAAAAAACGCAGGCATGATTGCTAATCAAGGTCTATTGATTGCTATTCAAATGATGGCAGAAAAGATCTCATCTGCCAATGCAGTCCAAATTGATGTAGTGCATAGTGGCTTAAAAAAGCCAATAGAAAACAGTCTAGAAATAGGACTGTTCCGGATTATACAAGAATTGATTGCAAATATTATTAAACATGCTAAAGCATCAAATGCCACAATCGATATAAATCAACATGAAAACAGGATCAATATTATCGTAGATGATAATGGAAAAGGAATGAAAGTGTCACAAATTAACATCAAAAAAGGGATGGGATTGCATTCAATTAGAGCTAGAGTTGAGCATTTGAATGGAAGTTTTACGATTGACTCCACTCCTACTAGAGGAACAACCATTATTATGGATATACCTATTTAAAGGGATTTATTCTTGTATTCTAATATTTAACTTTGAGAAAATAAAATTTCTATGATTACTATTGCCATTGCTGAAGATCACCAAATGCTTATCGACGGGATTAAATCCTTCTTCGAATATGATGAGGATGTTAACTTTATTGGTTCTGCAAATAATGGTCAAGACTTGGTGAAGCTAGTCTCATTAAAACAACCTAAGCTAGTGATTACCGATATTCGTATGCCTATACTAGATGGGATTCAAGCCACACAACAAATCAAAAAACAGTTTCCACATATTCATGTGTTAGCAATGACTATGTTTGACCAACCTGAGGCTATCAAACAAATGCTAGATGCTGGTGCTACTGGATATATTCTGAAAAATTCAGGAATTGAAATGTTATCTAAAGCCATTGTGACCGTTGCAAATGGAGAAACTTTCTTTGATCCTAATGTTGCGTTTAATTTTATGAATGATTATATCGATGATAAAGTAAATATTGGAAAAACAGACAAAGCTGTATTGTCCAACCGTGAAAAAGAAATTCTGCACTTAATTGCTAATGGAAAGACTTCTAAAGAAATCGCTGAGGAACTATTTATTGCAAAAACTACGGTAGATACTCACCGTAAAAATATAATTCGTAAACTCCAACTGAATAATGGTAATGAGTTGATTAAGTATGCTATTGATAAGAAGTATCTATTTTAAATTTACTTATTTGTAGGGATATCTTTTTTTTAAACAAAGTCTATTTTTGAAGAAATTAATTTATTCTAATAATTATGAATCAAGGTAGAAGTTATACGGAAGAAAAAAGCTGTTTAAAAGTTGGGAAACATAAAATATGGAAATTTGTTTTAGAAGAAGATTATAAGTATAAATCAAATATTCTTAAAGACCGAGTATGTGACTTCAAATGGTTGAATATTTCAGAAGACGGAATTATTACAATAAAAGGATCTACTGAAAATGGTTATGCTTGGGATGGTTGTACTCCTAAAAAAAATCTATTGCATATTACCTGGGGAAATTTTGATGGAAAACTTAATAGATTTAGTAAAAGCAACTACAAACCCTATACCTACTACGCCTCAATGGTACATGATGTTCTTTATCAGTACAAAAGGTGTGCTCCAATAACGAGAAAAGAAGCTGATTTAATCTTTTATGATCTTTTAAAAGAATCAGGTTTTATGTGGTCAAGAGTTTACTATATTGGTGTTCGTCTATTTGGCTGGTGGTTTCGTGGTTGGAAATATAAACCAAAAAATTAATTCCCTACATCGGAAATAAACTTAATTCGCATCAAACGAAGCTCTTCATCGTCATAATCACCGTCAAATTCATCCATTGCATCTTGAATTTTATCAGATTCGGCTTCCATAAAGTATTCATGAATTTCTTCTTGCTGATCTTCATCTACCATATCTTCAATAGCATAATCGATGTTTAATTTGGTTCCAGAATAAACGATAGCTTCCATCTCCTTAACAAGGTCTATCATCTCTAAACCTTTAGATTTTGCAATGTCTATTAACGGTAGTTTTCTATCGGTATTTTGAATGATATATAGCTTTAAGCCGGAATTTACACCTGTACTTTTTACGATTAAATCATCTGGGCGTAAAATATCATTCTCTTCTACATATTTCTCAATAAGTGCAATAAAATCTTTACCGAATTTTCGTGACTTTCCTTCACCAACACCATGAACTGTAGATAATTCATCTAAGGTTATTGGATATTTTAAGGCCATATCATCTAAAGATGGATCTTGGAATACAGCAAACGGTGGAACTCCTTGTTTTACAGCAACTTTCTTTCTGAGGTCTTTTAATATTCTAATCAGTTTTTCATCAACTGCTCCTCCAGCACTTTTAGTATTGGTTATGATGTCGGCAGTATTTTCTTGAGAATATACGTGATCTTCAGTCATCATAAATGAAGTAGGTTTATTAATATACTCAACTCCTTTTTCAGTTAATTTGACAACTCCATACTGCTCAATTTCTTTTTTGATTAAATCAACCACTAAAACTTGTCGAACTAAAGCCATCCAATACGCACCATCTTTTTCTTTTCCACATCCAAAGAAAGGTTGTAGATGTGTTTTATGAGAATTTAATAGTGCATTCTCTTTTCCAATTATTGTGTTAACAACATCTTTAGATTTGTATTTCTCTTTCGTATCTCTAACAACAGATAATAATTTAACAACATCTTCTTTTGCTTCATTTTTCTTTTTTGGATTTCGAGTATTATCATCCATATTCGCTCCATCACCATTTACTTCATCAAATTCTTCTCCAAAATAATGTAATAAATACTTTCTTCTCGACATTGATGTTTCGGCGTACCCGACTACTTCTTGTAGTAATGCATGACCAATTTCTTGTTCTGCAACTGGTTTACTAGCCATAAATTTCTCAAGTTTTTCAATGTCTTTATAGGCATAAAACGCCAAGCAATATCCTTCTCCATCATCACGCCCTGCTCTACCTGTTTCTTGGTAATAGCTTTCTAAACTTTTAGGAATATCATGATGAATTACATAACGAACATCTGGTTTATCTATTCCCATTCCAAAGGCAATCGTAGCAACAACCACATCACAATCCTCCATTAAAAACATATCTTGATGTTTTACTCTGGTTTTTGCATCTAATCCAGCATGATATGGAACAGCTTTTATACCATTTACCTGTAAAACTTGCGCAATCTCCTCTACCTTCTTTCTACTCAAGCAATAAATGATTCCAGACTTACCCATTCGTTGTTTTACAAAACGAATAATATCCTTTTCTATATCTTTAGTTTTAGGTCGAACTTCATAAAATAAGTTCGCCCGATTAAAAGATGCTTTAAATGTTTTTGCGTCTGTAATTCCTAACGTCTTTAAAATATCTTCTTGAACCTTCTCTGTTGCAGTAGCTGTAAGTCCTATTACTGGAACATTATCAATTTGTTTGATAATGTGTTTTAGGTTTCTATATTCTGGTCTAAAATCATGCCCCCATTCTGAGATACAATGAGCTTCATCAATAGCAACAAAAGAAATAGTTTGTTCTTTTAAAAAGGTGACATATTCTTCCTTAATCAAAGACTCAGGTGCCACATATAATAACTTGGTAATGCCACTAGCAATATCAGTCATTACTTGATTAACTTCCGATTTGTTTAAGGAAGAATTTAACACATGTGCTATTCCTCTATTTTCAGAAATTCCTCGAATTGCATCTACCTGATTCTTCATTAAAGCAATCAATGGTGAAATTACTATTGCCGTACCTTCTTGCATTAATGCTGGTAACTGGTAGCACAATGATTTTCCTCCTCCTGTAGGCATAATCACAAATGTGTCATTTTTATCAAGTATACTTTTTATAACATCCTCCTGTAGGCCTTTAAATTGAGTAAAACCAAAGAATTTTTTTAAAGAATCGTATATATCCATTTATAAATTATTCATCATTATAATGTCATCTTTTTTATAGACTGACAATCCGTTTACAAATGTTTGGGGTCTATGAATTTTGTAGTAAGTTTGTCTAATATTTTTAATACTTAAATATATAACTTTTTTTATTACGTATAAAAATAAATCAGCTTTTGAAAGATTTACAAAATATCAACACCATTGCAAAAGAAACTATTCTAAACGAAAGCAATGCTATAGCTAATTTAACAAACTTGATTGATTCAAATTTTGAAGAAGCTGTTAAATTCATACTAAATTCTAAAGGTAGAGTTATTATTACTGGAATTGGTAAAAGCGCCAATATAGCTACAAAAATTGTTGCTACTTTCAACTCAACGGGTACACCTGCTATATTTATGCATGCTGCTGATGCAATTCATGGTGATTTAGGAATTATTCAAAAAGATGATATTGTTATCTGTATTTCCAAAAGCGGGAATACTCCTGAGATAAAAGTATTAGTACCTCTTATAAAAAATTCTCAAAATAAAGTTATTGCAATTACAGGGAATGTAGATTCTTTTTTGGGAACTCAAGCAGATTTCACTTTAAATACTTATATAGAAAAAGAAGCTTGTCCAAACAACCTTGCACCTACGACAAGTACAACCGCTCAATTAGTAATGGGTGATGCACTTGCAGTGTGCTTATTAAAAATGAAAGGTTTTACAAGCAACGATTTTGCTAAATATCATCCTGGTGGAGCTTTAGGGAAACGTTTGTATTTACGTGTATCAGATTTGATTAAAAATAATGAGGCTCCAAAAGTCTCATTGTTCACTTCAATAGCAGAAGTAATTATTGAAATTACTGAGAAAAGACTAGGTGTTACTGCGGTATTAAATAAAGATTCAAAATTAGTTGGAATTATTACTGATGGAGATATCCGTAGAATGCTTAGTAACTCTTCCGACATTAGTAGTTTAATGGCTAAAGATATTATGGGAGCTAACCCTAAAACAATTATTGATGAGGCTATGGCAGTTGAAGCCTTAGAAACATTGGAAAACAATAATATTACTCAAATTTTAGTAACTGACAATACAGATAAATATATAGGTGTTGTTCATTTACATGATTTATTAAAAGAAGGAATTTTTTAGATGGCAGAAGAAAAAGAAATGTCATTTTTAGGTCATTTAGAAGAGCTTAGATGGCACTTGGTAAGAAGCTCAGCTGCAATTTTTATTGTTGCTATTGTATTGTTTTATTTCCAAGAATATGTCTACAATGAATTTTTAATTGCGCACATAAACCCAAATTTTGTTACTTATAGACTTTTTTGTGATTTCTTTACGTTCTTTGGCGCTGACAGCTATTTTTGTTCACTTAATTTTCCTGAAACACTACAAGTTTTAAAGCTAACTGACCAATTAATGAATTCTATTTGGAGTTCTTTTATTTTAGGGATCATAATTGCTTTTCCTTATATCTTATGGGAAGCATGGCGATTTATTTCTCCTGGTCTTTCGAAAGAAGAAATTAAAAAATCTCGAGGTTTTATAGTTATAGCTTCTTTTTTATTTTTTATTGGAGTGCTATTTAGTTTTTATGTAATTGCTCCAATATCAATCAATTTTTTATATACATATCAAATTAGTGATAAATTAGTAAATCAATTTACAATGAGTTCTCATATTGGACTGGTAACAAACATGTTACTTGGAGTATCTATTATGTTTGAGTTACCTGTAATTATCTACTTCTTAACTAAAATAGGCTTAATTACTCCTGCATTTTTAAAAAGTTATAGAAGACATGCATTAGTTCTTGTCTTAATTCTAGCTGCTATTATTACTCCACCAGATGTTGCTAGTCAAGTAGTAGTTGCTATTCCTGTATTAATATTATATGAGATAAGTATTAAAGTTTCAAAAAGAGTACTCAAAAGACAACAAAAAAATGCCAACAAATAAAGTACAAGAGTTTAATGACTATCGTTCTAAAATGAATGATAAGATTTTAGGTGATGATAATAAAATAATCAAAAGGATTTTTAATCTAGACACCAATGCTTTCAAAGATGGACATCTTCCTTTAAAAACAAAAGAACTTTTAGGGTTGGTAGCTTCAGCAGTGTTACGATGTGATGATTGTATTGCCTATCATCTTGAAACCTGCTATAAAGAAGGTATTACTAAAGAAGAAATGATGGAAACAATGTCTATTGCTACCTTAGTTGGAGGTACTATTGTAATTCCACATTTAAGAAGAGCTTATGAATACTGGGAAGCTTTAGAAGAAAACGATTTATAAGTATTTTAAGAAAACCTCCCATTTCAATTCCTATATTTGAATTATGATTTTAAGAGCTGATAACATTCAAAAAACATATGGTAGTCGACAAGTAGTGAAAGGAATTTCATTAGAAGTTGAACAGGGTGAAATTATCGGTTTGCTAGGTCCTAATGGAGCAGGGAAAACAACTTCTTTTTACATGATTGTTGGAATGATTAAGCCAAATGCAGGTAGAATCTTCCTGAATGATGAAGAGATTACAAGCTATCCAATGCACAAAAGAGCTCAAAAAGGAATTGGATACTTAGCTCAGGAAGCTTCTGTTTTCAGGAAATTATCTGTTGAAGATAATATTATGTCTGTACTTCAATTTACAGGCTTATCTAAAAAACAGCAAAAGATGAAATTAGAATCTTTGATTGAAGAGTTTAACATTGGACATGTTCGAAAAAATCGAGGTGATTTATTATCTGGTGGAGAACGCAGAAGAACTGAAATAGCACGTTGCTTGGCATCTGATCCTAATTTCATTTTACTTGATGAACCTTTTGCCGGTGTAGATCCAATTGCTGTTGAAGATATTCAAGGAATTGTAGCTCACCTAAAAGATAGAAATATCGGAATTTTAATTACAGACCATGATGTACAGGCTACTTTGGCAATTACAGACAGAACTTATTTGATGTATCAAGGAGGAATTTTAAAAGAAGGAATCCCTAAAGACCTTGCTGAAGACGAGTTGGTTCGTAAAGTATATCTAGGTCAAGACTTTGAACTCAAACAGAAAAGAGTACTTTAATTCTTATTAAACTTTCTTCCTTTTTCTCATTACATTCTCAATCATCGATAAAATGATGTACAGAATAATGATAATAGGTACTGCTAAATATTGAACTGTAATCAATAAAGTTCCTGAAACAACAATCAATAAGTATTTAATTGCGTTTTCTTTAACCCCATAACTCTTAAACTTTAAAGAAAATAAAGGAAGCTTTGCATTCATCAAATAGCTCAATGTTAATGTAACACCAATTAAAAAGTAATGATTACTAACTATATCTTTAACAAATTCAATGTTAGTATACTGATGAATTATAGGTAATGAAACTACAAACAAACTCATGGCTGGTGTTGGCAAACCTATAAAAGAATCAGATTGTCGAGTATCAATATTAAATTTTGCCAATCGATACCCTGCAGAAAGCGTTAATAAGAATGATAGAAATGCTACTAATATTGTAGTTTCAGAAGGATTATCATGTAAATAAATTACCTCTTCATAGAACTTAAACATTAAAATTCCCGGGACTACTCCACTAGTTACCATATCAGCCAAAGAATCTAATTGTTTCCCTAACTCTCCTTCAACTTTTAATATTCTAGCCATAAATCCGTCTAAGAAATCAAAAATAATCCCTATTAAAACTAATACCCATACAGCAAAATACACATTATTTACTGCTGCCATAACAGCCAAAGTTCCACATAAAAGGTTTCCTAGCGTAAATAAATTTGGAATGTGTTTTTTAATACTCATTTCGTAAAATCTATGGCTAAAATAGTAAATCTTGTAAGGCAGTTTTTAAAATCCTCAAAAATTCAGCATATTTGTTTTATCAATTGCTAGAAAACTTTTTATTTATGCCCATATTAGAATCAGACTTCACTCCTTCTCTGCCCTTTAGAAATGGTCATTTAAATACTATTTACAGGCCTCTCTTTATGAAAGAAACTCATAATTATGAGCGCGTAAGAATTGATACTTGGGATAAAGATTTTATTGATTTAGATTTTTCTAAAATTGGATCGAATAAATTGGTCATCTTAATTCATGGTCTGGAAGGTAGTTCAGAATCAAAATATATTTTATCAGCTGCTACAGAATTAAACAAAGCTGGATTTGATACTGTTTCATTTAATTTAAGAGGTTGCAGTGGTGAAGACAATTTATTACTCTCAACTTATCACAGTGGAAAAACAGAAGATTTAGAATTCGTCCTAGCATATTTGTTAGAAAATTATTCCTATAAAGATTTAATGATAGTTGGATATAGTCTAGGGGGAAACCTCACGCTAAAGTATTTAGGAGAGTATGCAAGTTCTATTTCAAACAAAATATCGTCAGCTGTTGCTGTCTCTGTGCCTATTGATCTTGCCTCTTCAGGGAGCGTAATGAGTACCTTGAAAAATAAAATCTATATGGAAGAGTTTTTGAAAACACTTCGATTAAAAGTTTTAGAAAAATCACATAAATTTCCCGAATATCAATTAGATAAGACAAAATTATTCAAAGCTAAAGTTTTTAAAGATTTTGATGAATTATATACTGCTCCTGTTTTTGGATTTTTAAGTCCAGAAGATTATTGGGAGAAAGCTAGCTCTAAGCCTTATCTTCCAAAAATAGAAAAACCGACTCTTTTGATATCATCATCAGATGACCCATTCTTATCTAAAGAATGCTTTCCATACGAAGAAGCTAGGAATTCAAATTACTTTCACTTAGAAGTTACAAAATATGGTGGCCATGTAGGTTACATTTCTGGATTTAAGCAACAAGATAATCGATGGTTAGAGAATAGAATTATTCGTTTTCTAAAAGACCAAGTGTAATTGGGCAATATCTAAAGCTTTCTAAAGTTATTTCAATATTATATTAGATATTTGCGATAAGATTCCTATTTCAATTGAAGAAAAAACAACTTTTATTACTCTTACTATTTCCATTGCTTGTAAATGCACAAGCTTTTAGGAACTATTCTAATGAGTTTTTAAACATTGGTGTTGACGCAGCTTCTTTAGGAATGAGTAAAGCTGTTACAGCAACTACAAACGATGTTAATGCCGGATATTGGAATCCTGCTGGCTTAATGAATATAAAAGATTATCAAGGCTCTATCATGTACTCATCCTATTTTGCAGGGATTGCCAACTATAATTATGCTGCTTTTGCGATGCCGATAGACAAGGAAAGTGCTTTAGGACTTTCTATAATTCGTTTTGGAGTTGATGACATCTTAAATACTACTGAACTTATCGATAGTCAAGGGAATATAGATTTTAATCGAGTGAGTTTATTTTCTGCCGCTGACTACGCATTAAACATCTCTTATGCAAGAAATCTAATATTCAAAGAATTGTATTTTGGAGTGAATGCAAAGGTTGTACGAAGAACCATTGGAAAATTTGCAAACTCATGGGGTTTTGGCTTGGATGCTGGAATTCAATATGAAAGAGAAGATTGGAAATTTGGTTTAATGGTTCGAGATATTACCACAACTTTTAATATCTGGACTATTGATACTGATGAGTTTGCTAAAATACAAGGTGCTATTCCTGGACAAAATCAAGAATTACCAGAAACAACTGAAATAACAAAACCTAAAGTTCAATTTGGAGTTGCTAGAAAGTTTTCCATTGGTCGTTCATTTCATCTATTATCTGAATTTGATTTAAATTTCAGGTTTGCTCAAACGAATGACATTATTTCAACAAATTTTGGAAGTATAGAACCAACTTTAGGGCTTCAGTTAGATTATGAAAGCTTTGTTTTTTTACGTGCTGGAGTTGGAAATATTCAAAAAATTACCGAATTTGATGGGAGCAAAAGTATATCGGTTCAACCAAATTTCGGAGTAGGTTTTACTTACAAAGGAATTCAAATTGATTACGCCTTAACAAACATTGGGAGTATTGGTAATGCATTATTTTCAAATATTTTTTCCGTAAAAATAGATTATAGTTTTTTTAGACAATAGCTCATGAAAAAAAAATACATTTCTTTTCTATTCATTATTTTCTCTATTCAAGGACTTATCTCTCAAAGTTTACGACTTTCTGTGTATTCTGAAGTGAGTATTATTACTGTTGGACCAGGGAATGCATTGTTTGAAGCTTTTGGACATAGTGCTATTCGAATAAAAGACCCTCTTTTAAAGATGGATGCAATTTACAATTACGGAGTTTTTGATTTCACTCCCGATTTTTACATGAATTTTGCCAAAGGAAGGTTACTGTATAAACTACAAAGGCAACCATTTGATTATTTCTTACAAAGTAATAAAGCAGATGAAAGATGGATGAAAGGTCAAGTGTTGAATTTAACACAGCAAGAAAAACAGGCTTTCTTTCTATATTTAGAAAATAATGCTTTGCCACAAAATGCTTTCTATCATTATGACCCCTATTTTGATAATTGTGCTACAAAACTAAGAGATATTACTCAAGAGATTTTAAAAGATAAAGTTCAATTTTCTAGTGAATATGTAACCCATAAGCAGTCTCTAAGACAATTAATGGATAAAGAACTTTCTTGGAATACTTGGGGTAGTTTTGGAATCAATTTAGCTTTGGGCACCAAGTTAGATAAAGTAGCATCTGCAAGTGAATACATGTATTTACCAGACTATATCTATTCAGCGTTTAAAAATGCTAAAAAGTTTGATAATGGATCTTCTAAACCCTTAATTATAAAGGAAGAAGTGCTGTTAAGTTTTGACGAAAAGAAGCAAAGAATAAGTTGGTATAACCCTTTCTTTGTTTTTTCTTTTCTTTTGTTAATTGCAGTTTATGTAACGTATAGAGATTGCAAAAATAATAAGCGATCAAAATGGTTAGATTTCACGATCTTCTTTATTACTGGACTTTCAGGAATCTTAATCGTTTTTCTTTGGTTTTTTACAGATCATATAACAACTCCTAATAATTTCAACATTCTGTGGGCATTTCCTTTAAATTTTGTTATGGCATTTCTTCTTCTAAGAAAGCATCAAGCAAAATGGATTCACTTTTATTTAAAATTATGTTTATTGTTAATAGTGATAGCTCTTATAATATGGGTAACTAAAGTTCAATTATTTTCTTTAGCTATTCTCCCTCTAATAGCTATGTTAATATTGAGATATTACTATTTAAATAAGTTATTGTCCTTTAAAAAATAAAACAGTAGTAATAGTTTTAATAATAATCTTGAAGTCTAAGAACAAGCTTCTTTCTTTAATATAAAAAAGATCATAGCGTAATTTTTTTTCTTGTTCTTCTATAGTACCTGCATAAGGATATTTTACTTGTGCCCAACCGGTCAGTCCTGGTTTAATTACATGACGAATTGCGTAAAAAGGTATTTTTTCTTCTAAATCTCGAACAAATTCTGGCCTCTCTGGTCTAGGTCCAATTAAACTCATATCACCTTTAAGGATATTAAAAAATTGAGGGGCCTCATCTAAACGTGTATTCCTTAAAAATCTACCAAAAACAGTAATTCTATTATCGTTTTTTTCTGCATATACAGCACCCATTTTCTCTGCATTAGGAACCATTGATCTTAATTTCAAAATTGTAAATACTTTCCCTTTCTCTCCTACTCTTTCTTGTCGATAAAACAAAGGACCTCTGTTCCCAATTAAATTTGCTATAATAACAACTGGTATTATAGGAGTTAAAATTAACAATCCAATTATAGAAACTAATAAATCAATTATCTTATGTCCGAAAATGTAGAGTTTATTTTCTAAATTCTTACTTAAATTAATATTCTTATAAAATTGATGACTCAAATACTCTTTAGGTACTCTATCTGTCAGCTCCTCATAAAAAGTTTCATAACTTTTAATATTAATTCCTTCTTCAAATAACAATATAATATCTTTATTAATTTTTGCTAAATCATCACTAGAGAACCCTCTTGTACTAATAATAACTTCACTAGCAAAGCTGGATTTTATCAATCTATAAATATCAGTTGATTTCACATCATAATAACCGTTAAAATCATCAGTCTTTTCATCACTAACATATGAAGCTACATTATGAAAATTATGATTGCTAATTAATTCTAAAATCTTTTTAATTCTAGAAGAATGACTAATTACCACAATAACTTTAAAATACTTAGGAGAAAATAATAGAAAAATATAAAAAAATCTCCATATCAATACAGGGACAGAAATATAAAAAAACAAATAAATAATCTGTGCCCTATTTGGAGGCAGTTCTGGAGATAAAAACGGTGTAAATGTAAAAAAGAGTGTTGTAAAAAAGCTTGTTAAAAATAAACTTCTTACTACTCTAAATCTACTACCAGATATTTGGATACTATAAAGTTCAAATATTTGTCCAAAAAGTAAAAAATAAAATAATAAGATCGTAGCCCATGAAAAGATTTTATCATTGCTGAAATCTACATAATCAAATTCAAGAAAAATTGAAGAAGCCCATAAAGAAGCTAATATAAAAATAGCATCAAAAAATCTTAAAAGAATTTTTCTTTCAGATAAGGCAATATGAGAAAACTTGGTGCTCATAACTTAACATTATGCATTCACAATATTTTGGGGAATTATGAAAGATCAAATATACTTATTAAAAAAGCAAAAAAATTAGTTGAATACTTTCAAGTACAAATCACTTAGATATTCAAAATTATGATATTTTTTAACATAGTCATAACCTTTTTTACCTAATTCTTTTTTCTCCTCTTCTGACATGTTAATCAAAGTATGAATTCCATTTACAATTTCTGTGGCATCTTCAGGTTTTACAATAATACCACATCCCGACATTTCAACTTGATCTTTAATAAATTCTGATGATTCTAAAATTGGCTTTTTAGCCAACATATAATCAAAATACTTATTATATGAAACTCCATACTTATACAAATCTGACTTATATCTACTCAAATAACAAACATCGAAATAATAAAGAATTGTTTGAACTTGTGATTTAGCTATCTTAGGAATAAATGTAATATTGGATTGATCTTTATCTAGCAAAGATTTTAGTTTTGATACCAAGACACCATCACCAACAAGTACAAAATGTATTTCATGATTATTCTTTAATAACTTGCTAGCTTCAATAAAATATTCCATAGCATTAGCAAATCCAATTGTACCTGCATAACCTATGATAAATTTGTTCTCAGGAATCATTGATAAAACTTCAGTATGTAATTCGTCACTTTTTGTTAACCTAATATCAATCCCGTTAGGGATATAATGAAATTTTTCTGGTAGCTTACTAATAGAATCAATATGTAAATTTGCATTTGGTAGAACACTTACAATTTTATCAGATTTTCTATATGCATACTTCTCAAACCATGATAAAATCAAAACCAAAGGATTTCTTTTAGAATATCCTTTTAAATAAATCGGAGTAAGCGGCCATAAATCTCTAATTTCAATAATTAATTTTTGACTCTTATATCTCCTTTTAAATATATTTCCTACCACAATAGGGAACAAAGGCATAGAAGAAACTAAAACAATATCTGGCTTAGGCAGCTCTTTTAAATTTAATAGCAATAATCTAATTGTATAAATAATATTGCTCCAAAATTTTGTAAATCCTCCATCTTTATATTTTGGGTTTTTTACCCAGCAAAAAGTAATTCCTTCCTCAATAGAATCAATAGTTAAATTTGCCGAACCAGTATTAGGTTGATTTCGAAACAAGTGATTATAACTCCCTGAAAAAATATATGTTTTATAACCTTTCTCTTTCCATTGTTTAGCAAAATAATAGTGCCTTTCACCCCATCCAGAATCTGGTGTTCCTGAAGTTTGATTTAATATCCAAATTACCTTACTCATACTCAAACTTTAGAGATTACGGCTCTAAATTTGCCGTTATTATTTTTAGGAATATCATCAACATAATTAAATTGAATTATTATTTCATTTCCTAATTGACTTTTTAGTCTTTCAATAATCACTCCTTCTGACTCTTTTTCAAATTTGCTCTTATTAACAATTAAGTTTAATTTTATATGATCAATTGTTTCTTGTATAAGTTGAGCTGATATGAGGCCTTTAATATCAATGAATATTCCATGAAAACGAACCATTTTTTTCCCATCAGAAGATGTTACAACATCCTCAACTCTTCCTGAAATTTCATCAAACATAGGCATTTGAATACCAGATTTAGATTGCTGATTTAATGATTTTTTAGCCCTATCACCTATTCTATATCGAATTAAAGGTTGATCAAAATTTAATAACCCTGTAGATATAATCTCACCTTCACATCCAAAATCTACCTCATTTCCGTTATCATCAATTAACTCTAAAATTCCTGTATCTGGGCTAAATAAAAAATCTCCATTGCTATTTTCAGAAATAAGGCCGCAAGCTTCCATCCCACTATAACCATCATAAGTTTTACATCCATAAACTCGTTTAAAAGTTTCTCTCATCGTAGAAGTCAATTTTTCACTACTAGTGATTACAGCTTTTAAGGTTGGAGCTTCAAGTTTTTTCCTTTCTATAAAATCTGCTAAAAAATAATTACTCATGGCGTAACCTACCATGTATTCAACTTTATGATTAACAATACCTTTTAAATAATCTTCAGCATGATCAGAAGAAATATGATATGCAGAAAAATAGGTTTGTTTTTCTGCACTATTGTATCTGTAAAATGGTGGTTCATTTTTTGCTTCAGGAAGCACTCTCCTACCTCCAATCATTCCTCTAGGAGTTTGATAATCTACTCCTGCCCAATTTCTAACCCTTGCTTCATATGCGGCATTCCATTTTCTATGGAATTCTTTAGAAAAATATATTTTAGTTGGTGTACCAGTACTACCACTGCTTGAATAAAAGCACCCCTTCATTTTTTTAGTGGATAAGAGAGTTGAAGTTCCAAATTTTCGAAGATCTTCCTTTTCTAAATAAGGTAATTTTTTAATGTCGTTAATTGTAAATTTTAAAAAATTTTCTTTCTTAAAACCATTTTTTTTATACAGTTCATTATAAAAAGGAACTGTTTCAAAAGCGTGACATAATAATTTTCTTAGCTCCACAGTTTGATACTCTTCCCATTCTTTTTTTGTATAACCCTCTCTGGCCTTCCATTCTAAAATTTCTTTCTTAAAATCACCTCCAAATCTCCTATTCTTCCAATAATAACCATAGATGCTTATGAAGAAATTTTGAAGGTATACTGGAGAAACGCTATATAGTTTTGTTAAACTCATTAGTAACTTAATAATTCAAACCACTTAGATTTTACTACATCCCACGAATAGTTTTCAACTTTTTCTCTAGCCTTTATAGACAAACTTAAATTATTTGTTTCAATCATTTCAATTATGGCTTCAGTCATTTCTTTATCATTATTCTTTTCGATTAAAACACCGTCTATATCATGGTCAATCAAATAAGGCATTCCTCCTACATTTGTACTAACTACAGGAATTCCTAAAGCCATGGCCTCAATAATACTAACAGGAGTGTTGTCAATATTGGTCGTATTGATAAAGATATCATAATCTTCAGATTTTCTATACCATTCATGTCTATTTAAAATTCCAGTAATTTCAACAGAATTATAGAGATTCAAGTTTTTAATCAAATCTTTTGTTTTTTCTAATGTACCATCTTTATCTGGTCCAATCATGCATAAAGACGCATTAGGGTATTTGTTTTTAAGTATTTTTAATACTCTTATAGCCATAGAAGGATTATATATTTCAGCAAATGCTCTAACATATAATAGTTTTGGTTGTATTAATTGTCTTTGTTTGTATGGGAGTTCCGATAATTCGATAGAATTTGGAATTAATGAGCAAGAAAATCCTCTTTCTTCAAATTCATGCTTCAAATATTGAGATGGTGATACATTACAGAATGAATTTCCAAAAATTAGTTGTGATAGTTTCTTTGACTTATCTAAACGACTGGGTAAATTCCCACCATGTAAAATTGGAACATACTTTATTTTAAAAACTCGACAAAGCTGAGAAATTACAAATGCATAGTAAAAACTAGTTGTGCTAAATGTATCGATAAATACAATATCTACCCAATTTCGAAACTTAGTTACTTTAATTATCATATCAAGTAACCTAATTAAAGGATTCTTTTTACTTGATACTTTTTTTATATTATATCCTTCATCCGTTAAGCCTAAATATAATTTTTCCATAGCAGAAAAATATCCTGTTTTATGAACAAGGTCATTACCAACATATAAAATTTTATTCATCTGGCTTAATATTGATAAGGCTTAAACCATATATAAAACTCGGAAAAGCAATCCTCATGGCAGAATGACCAATTGTTAAAAACCAAAAACAAACAAAAGCTACTAAATAGGCTTTTTGGTATAAAGTTGATTTAAAAAAAATACTTATTGGAACTGAAAATAATAGCACTAAGGAAAAAAGCCCTATCAATCCATGTTCTTCAATTAATCTACCAATTTCATTATGTGATGCAGCTGTCACTTCCTTAGCACTAAGCTGTCTTTTAAACTTACCGTTTCCAACACCAATACCTACAATAGGCGACTCATAAAAACTTTGTAATTGTTCTTCAATAATACTTAATCTCCCAGATGTAACATCTTTCTTTTTAATACCTCTTGCATTTTTTCCAGCATACCTATTATCTAACATTCCTCCTGTAGCATTTGAAGTATATAACCATGTTCCTATTCCAAAAACTACTGAGAGAGCTATAATTTTAAAGAAACTTTTATAGCTAACTTCTCTTTGTAAGAAATAAATAAAAACAAAAAGAACTAGAGCAGCAATACCAGTTATTAAACCTCCTCTAGAAAAAGTTAATAAAGCTCTGTATATCAGATATATGAACAACAATACATCTAAAAAAAAATAGCCTGTGATTCTTTTTTTTATCAATAAAAAAATACCAAAAATAAAAATACCAACTCCTAATATTGTAGCTACTTGATTTGGTCCAAATCCACCAGATGTTGCAAAGTTTGCAGAACCAGTAAAAACGATTTCTCTTAAAGATGGAGTTCTAAAATATAAAAAAGAAGCTGTACTTATTACGGGTAAAGCCATATAGTACAAAGCTAAGTTAACTGTTTTCTTAGTCATTCTTCTCTTATAAAAATACAAGCTACAAAACCCTAAAAGAACTGGGCCACTTAAATTAAAAACTATTGAGTTTCTAACCGATTCTCCTTCTGGCACAGAAGTGAATACTATTCCTAGGAGCAATAAAAGAATATAGATAAAAAAAGTAATATTTGGTTTATTATTATTTTTTCCAACAAATAATCCAAGTAATAAAAAGAAGAATACTCCATATTTACCTGTCTCAAATAAAATAACACCACTTGTCATTCTAAGAAATACTTCAGCTCCAACTAAATAGGAAGCAGCTAGGATTGCTTCTTCGTTTGAGTTTTTATTTCTAATTATAAAATAACTTCCTATAACAATGATTAAAAACCCATAAAGTTTTGCAAAAATCGCGACAGTACATAAAAACCCAAGAGCAAGGTGAATAGTAAATAATAAAAGTTTATTGGTTAATAGTTTATCCATTTTTATATACCTCTATCAGCTTTTTCGTGTAAGTTTCTTTACTAAAATTGGTAAATACATTTTTATACAATTGGTTTCCACTAGCTTCTCTAAATTTAGAACTACTAATTAAAAGTTTAATACTGTTGAACAATAAAGTACTGTTTTCTTTAGGGATCAAAAGCTTTTCATCAGTTAAAACTTCAGAACATTGTCCTACATCAGTGCATACAGTAGCAACTTTAGCTAATCCGTATTCTAACAAAGATACTGGTAAACCTTCTGATTTTGATGAAAGCACAGCAATATCTGATTGTTTTAAAATGCTCTTAATATCATGTCTCGCTCCATAAAAGTATACATTACTATTAAGATTAACTTTTTCGATTGTTTTTTTTATCCCTAAAGAATAATCATCATTATAATCACTTCCAACAATATGCAAACTCCAATTAGGAAACTCTTCAACTATTAATTTAAATGCTTTTATCAAAGTAAAATGATCTTTTTGAGGTCTTAAAGCTGCTACAATAACAATTCTTTCTCCTTCTACTCCTTTAAGAATAGTTAGGTCTTTTGACACATTATTTAAAACGGCAAAATTCGGAAAATATAAAGTTGTTTTACAGTAAAGTTCTTTTATCGACCAGTCCTGTAACCCTTTGTTTACTGATAATATCACATTCATAAATAATGACAAAACTTTTAATGAAATGGTAGGTCTCTTATCATAATTTGAAGAGATTCCATAATGATCGTGCCAGATAATTTTTAAGTCCCAACAAATTAGTTTCACTACTACAGCCAAAAATATAGAAGTAGAATGAGCATGAATAATTTTTATTGAATTAGAACGTATATACTTTTTAAGGGTCAATATAACTTTGAAATCTATTCTCTTAGTTCTATTGAGAAATAGATATTTCACTTCATTATTTATTCTATCTTTTAACTCACCTTCTTTTCTTGTTGCACAAATATGTGAGTCATAACCTTCTTCATGTAACAAATTAGCGATGTTAATAGACATCATTTCTGCTCCACCAACATTTAAAGAATCAATTAATTGTATGACAGGTTTTTTACTCATCAATCACCATTTTTTTAATCTCTCTTTCAAAATATTCTAGTGTGTATTTTTGAGACCATGAAGCTGCATCTTTTACTTTTTTCTGATAGTTATCATCGTTTTTAATATAATATATTATTTCATTTGAAATTTCTTCAATATTGTTGCCTTCAACCAATGAACCTCTTTTTCCTTCATCCAACATATATGGTACACAAGAAACTTTTGATGAAATTGGTAAGCATGAAAAAAACATTGATTCTGCGACTACCTTAGGCCATCCTTCAGATTTCGAGATGAAAATTAAGAAATGTGACTCTTTATAGGCTTGTTTAACAACCTCCTTGGGTTGATTTCCTTGTATTTTGACAATCTTTTCTAAATAATTCTCTTTAACATATTTAGTAAGTCTATCTTTTTCCTCTCCATCACCATACATGTCTAAAACAACATCAACTCCATCTTTGGAAAGCTTTTCGGCTACTTTAAGGCTGAACATAGGTTGCTTGCTCTTTAAAAAAGATCCTACATACAATAGTTTAATTGTTTTCGAAAGGTTTTTCTCTACTGGTTTTATTATTTCTGTCTCAGAAAAAGAAGCTGTAAAAAAAGGAGTTACATTCTTAGTTTGCCTCTTCCAATTTCCATAAACTAAAACTCTAGCGTTTTTTGTGAAAAATGTATTTGATAAAATTCTTTTTTGAAAATTATAAGACCAAGGCTGTTTAGAGTTTGGATCCCAATTTCCAGCATACTTTACAGTTTTTATTTTTTTAGGGAAAAAAATCTGAACTAGAGCACCCAATAAACCAATGTTTCCAGGGCATCTTAAATGTATATGATCTGATTGTCTATATGCTTTAAAAATTACAGACATAATGGGTAGTATTCTAAAAAGAGTTTTTAGTTTATTTTTCCAGTTTAAAACATTAAATGCAGGAATTGATCTAAAATCAATATTCTCATGTTCATAACTGATATCTATATTTGAAATTGACCTAGATACATCTAATGGAGCTACAATAATGACTTTGTCTACATATTTAAGCCATAGATTCATCTCCTTAATATAAGGCTCATAAGCATAGTATTTCCCTTCCTTTTGTATGTGAGAAACATGTGTGACAATTGTAAAAGTCATTATCTATTTACCTTTGGCTTATTAAAAATCAAACTTACCCAACCAACAAACCTGCCTGAAGATTCAGAAAATGCTTCTGTACGTTTACTCGTTGTAAAAACATTTATAAATCTAATAAATGCTAGCAATAAAACCGTCAAATTCCATTTGATTCTGGCTCTCATTTTTGGACTGTTATATTTTATTCTCCATACATACCAACCATTTCTAACAACCATTTTTCCGTAAGAAAACTTATTTGGTCTACCTGATTCATCATGATAATGATATAATGTCGCTCCAGTATTAAGTAATAGTTGATGATCTTTAGAAACTCTCAAACAGTAATCCATATCTTCATATAGACCATATCCTTGAAAATATGCAGAGAATTTTATTGAGTCAACAATTTCTTTTCTAAACGACGATACTCCTCCCATAAAATAATCAACGGAATACGTTTTATTATCTGGTGGTAGATAAGCAACAGAAAAACCATGAGAAAAATCGGGCATTATACAAGGTTCTCCTTTGGGAAGCAACCCAAATCTTTTTCTTATCACATTTCTACGCCCAAGTTTCCTTACCCAGCCATTCTTAAAAAACTCATTAGGTTTTGGTAAGTAATCAATTCCATTATGAGTCCAACTAACTTCATTGACAATATAACCTCCTACTCCTACAGCTTTAGGAAACTTATTATATGTATTCAATAAATTTTTAAAATATTGTTTCGTCAAAACAATATCATCATCTAAGAAACAAACAATATTACTATCAGGAGAAACATTTAAAATCCCATAATTGCGCTGTTTGGTTAGCCCTCTATCTTCATCTTTGACTTTATAATAGCGAATATTCAAATATGGTTTTTCTTGTATAATTATTGAAGTTTTATCATCTGTAGAGCCATCTATTATAATTATTTCATTTGGATACAATTCTTGTTCCTTAACCGAATCTAATAGATTGGTTATCGCCTCAGGACGCATGTATGTACAAATTATTAAACTAAAGTTCATTTTTTATTACTTTAGAATACAATTCAACATGCTTTTTAACAACTACTTCTTTAGAAAATTTCTTTAAGACAGTATCTCTTGCTTTACTTCCAACCTGATACATTAGGTCTCCATTATCAAGTACTTCATGTATCTGATTAGCAAAATTTTTATGATTCTTTGGATTTAGGGCATATCCATTAATAGTATGCTTAATAATTTCTTTAGACCAACCAATATCTGATGCAAAAAGTACTTTTGAACATGACATAGCTTCTAACCATGACATTGGTAATGCTTCAGCAAAGCTTGGAAGAATAATAGCAGCTGCATTATTAATATGTTTAACTATCTCTTGATACTCTACTTTATCAACATAAATAAACCTTTCTATTGCTTTAGGAGACAGTTTTTGCTTAAATAAAGAAAGTGTAGATGTACTTTCAATAACATCTATAACATCTTTCCCTATTATTTTTAATGTGATATCATCTCTTATTTCAACCAATTGATTGAATATTTTCGTTAGCTCTAAAACTCCCTTTTTTCTAATTACTGAACCAAAATAAAGCAACTCTTTTGAAACAGAATCAACAGCTATAGCTTTAAACTTTTCTGTATCTACTAAATTTGAAAGTACTTCAATTTCTCTATCTAACTTAAAAACTTTCTTTGAAATTTTAGCAGAAAACCTACTGACTGCAACAATTTGATCTGCCTTTTTAAAAGCCGTTTTTTCAAAAAAGTAATTCTTATACTTCTGTTTTCTGTTTTCTAAATGACAGAAATAAGTATCTGAGCCATGAATTTTAATAACTATGGGGCAAGAGAATTTCATAAAAGCTGAAATTCCTGTCCAATCTGGCACTTCAATAAGCGAAATATTATCTTTAGAAATAATCTCTTGCACATACTTATTAATATATTTTCTATGAAAATACCATCCAAGAGTTATGTACTTCTTTCTTTCAATTTTATAAACATTGAGTTTTTCATCAGAAAAAGAATCATTTGAATCTTGAGAATAAACGAAGACAGAAACAGATACCCCTTTTTTTGTAAGTCCTATCCCTAAGTTTTTAATGCTGGTTCCAATGCCTGCATTTCTTTGGATGCTTTGATGAGGATATTCTGGTGTTATAAATCCAATGTGCATTATTCTATAAAACCTTTTTTTGTTTTAGAATTATTTATTAATTCTATCATCTCTTGTTTTTTAGGATCATCAACATTCTTTCTGAGTGTATACGATTCGTCGAAAATCGGACTTATCTTCATACTGTCCTTATTATTAGAGATATATTCTTCTGTAGTACAAACAAATTTTGCTGGTGATCCATAAACAACGGTGTTTTCTTCAACATCCTTAGTTATCAAGCTATTGGCACCTATCACTGAATTAGAACCAATATTTACTGTTGGCATGATAGTGGAATTGGCGCCAATAAAAACATTATCTCCAATAGAGACTTTACCAATAATAGTGTAACCTAAATGCTGCTTAGTGCTTGCATCATGACAAAGGACATGAACTCTAGGAGCCATTGTTACATTATCGCCAATCTCTATCAACCAGCAATGAGAATCATCTAAAATGACATCTTTTTGCATATTAAAATTCACACCAACCTTTAACCCTCTTCCTTTCAGTCTTTCTAAATATTGATCGTTATTTTCAATATTCAAAAGTCTAGCTAGTTTTTTTCTTATGTATCTTTTAATACTCTTAATCATTCTTTAATAACTTCTTCTATAAAAGTAATCATTTTCTCTGGCGAATCTTTAGGATGCGTATTGATTCTTTGAAACCAATTTTTAGCTTCAGTTAATTCAAATCCTTTTGTAAGTACTTGAATTATTCTCTTTTCAAAGTCTTTTTTTGAATTAATCCAAATAACAACTTCATTGGACGGCATAGATCTAAAATGAATAAACTTATAAATTCGATAGACATCCCATTTACTTGTATTTCCTTTTCTAGGGTTATAATTCAAATATGCACAAGGTACATTTTGTATAGAGGCATCAAAAATCATTGATGATGCTATATTTATCAATAGTTGGCTATACTTAACTGTATTTTTTAACAACTTCCCATCTTCTTTCATGGGCATTATACTAGACCAATTTTCACCCATGCTTTTCCAATCTGGTTCGATAGGGGAAATTATATCATCATATTTATTTAAAACACTATCATATCGATTTGAATTATCTGTTGGGTTTTTTCGATAAATAACTCCTAAATTAAACCCTTGGCTGTTTAATTTTCTCACAGAAGATGCTAAATCTTCTAAATAATATTGATCGAAAGGAGATGTTGTAATATCATCACCAGAAAAACAGACATAATCTTTATGGATATCTAGATTATGCTGACTAAAAAATGCTTCTTTAGAAGTATCCAAACGATCATCAAAATGAGGTTCAAATTGTGGGGTTCCAGTTACCTTTATTTGAGATTTTTTAATTTTAGGATAGTATTTTATCAATTCATCTTTCATATAATCGCTCCAAACAAAATAATAGTCTGGATCCAAAACCAATGTTGCTTTTGGCAAATTATCCCATGAAAATATAAATGAAATAGTAATTATTTTAAGGTCTTTAGCTGCTAAAATTGGGGCAATAGCTGAAGTATGACGCTGATTTGTACAGAATACTATATCTGGTTTAAACTCAATTAATTGTTTTCGTGACTCTTTATAAAGAACTGTCTTTTGCTCAAACTTCTCTATTAGTTTATTAATTTTCTGAATACCTCTTTCTGAACCGTAGAAAAAGCTAAAAAAATCAACAATTCTATTTTTAACAAATGATTTTATATCCTTATTATTATTATAAAAGATATATGATAGATAAGTATCATCA
>Ga0209223_10001298_pt1 | contig 27646 bp, 28 predicted proteins | sample COG_06_FD_184750 | JGI IMG/M metagenome (GOLD analysis project Ga0209223, IMG submission 184750) | Pelagic Microbial community sample from North Sea - COGITO 998_met_06 (SPAdes) (version 2) | ecosystem: Environmental > Aquatic > Marine > Neritic zone/Coastal water | place: Helgoland, sampling...
GACGGTTTTAAAACTAGAATACTGGCTAAAATTACCGCAATGACTATCATACAATTTATTAATAAATTTCATTTTGAACGAAATATTAATAATCTTAAAATTAATATAACCTAAATGCACAACGGGTATAACATACTATAAATTTATGTTCAAAGTTCTGAATTTTTAAACGACCCCACAACTTTTGGTATTGATCCGAAAATGTAGTCTTTAAGGTGAATTTGGAGCAAAAAAAAACACTTCATTTTGAAGTGTTTTTTTTGAGCCGATGGAGGGACTCGAACCCACGACCTGCTGATTACAAATCAGCTGCTCTAGCCAGCTGAGCTACATCGGCCTGTATTAAACTTTGTTTTGTTTATTACCCGTTTAAGACGCGGCAAAGATACTATAGATGTATGTACTACACAAGAAAAAAACACAGATTTTTAAAAGTTTTTTTTAAGTGTTTGGTATTCAGTAATGTTTTATAAAATAAAAAAGAGCTACTTAAAATAAGTAGCTCTTTCAATTTTATTTTGATACTCTATTTAAGTTCTATTGAACTGAGTTAGCAGCGTTTTTTGCTTTGATATGTTTGCTGTATCCAAAAACAAGGTTCAATCCTACACGTACATTTGCACCTGTAGCTTCTTCTGGTTTTGTAAACAAAGCTTTTAAACTATCCGTTGCAGCATATAGTTGTAATGGGCCTAATTTTACTGCAAAGTTCGCTCCGAATAAGAATTCATTATCGATACCTCCCATGCTCGTTAAAACTCCGAACGTCGTTTTGTTTAACGTTCTATTGTATCCTAAAGAGTAGCTTGGTTTGAATTCATCAAATGCATGTGTATTAAATGCCGCTAAAGTAAACGTATTTTTTTCTGTTAACGCATAGCGTGCAGAAAGGTATGTTTTCATGTTTAACTTAGTTTCAAACTCTTCTTCTGTTTCGTTGGTGTTAAAAATTCTTTCTAACTCATCTAAGGCGTTATTTTCAAGTCCACCTGCATCATCTCTAAGATCGATACCAGAGTATACTTCATTCTGTACATCTTGGATGTTAAAATTCTTTACATCATCTTTCCATGTGATAGATCCAACGTCATTAACTGCGATTTCAAAAGTTAATTTTTTAGTAGCTTTAAACGTAGCTCCAAAATCAAATCCCCAACCTGTATTTTCTGTAAATACTTTAAAATCATCTGTACCACCTTCTTCGTAGAGACCATTTCCGGCACTGTTAACAGTCGCGTTCTGAGCAGATAAAATATAGTTCCCTAATTCATCTATTTCTAAGGAAGCTGTCGCTCCTTCTTCTGTAGAACTATGGATAAAACCGTTTAAGTATTTTGCTCTTACAGCAATCGCTAATTTGTCATTAAAGAAAGTTTGTGTAATACCAACACCAATTTCGTTATATCCAGTATACTCATTGATTTCATTCAAAGAGAAGCTTTCCGTAATTCCATTAGCAGCGATACCTAAAAAGTCTTTTGAGTATCTCCAGTTGTTTGTGGCTCTAGTGTTAGCAAATACAGTAAAAGAACCTCTTTTTCTTTTAAATGCCATATAGAATAAGTTCACAGTAAGGTCAACATTAAGGTCGTTGATATCTTCAGCTTCATTATAAAGGTTGGCTAAGTTAAATTCCAAATTGTTCGTCGTTTCATTTTGAACAAGTAATTCATTTACTTTAAATCCAGAGTTTAAGTTGAATCCTACATTGGCTACCGGGATAGCAAATGTAAATGAATTCTTAGGAATGTAAACGGGCGATACATTTTGAGTTTGAACTACGTAATCTCCAAGATTGTAGAACGAAAAATAATCTTGTGCATTTATATTGTTAGCAGCAACAACTAAAAATGCTATGTATATATATATATGTTTTTTCATCTTTTTTGTGTCTTTTTTAGTTGTTCTCTTCGTCTCCTTCATCGTCAGCAGTGATTTCTACATCAACAACGGCATTAAGGATTAATTTAATTGTGTCTGAGCCATTTAATTTCACGGCTTCAGTTCCAGAATTAAAAGTAATATCTAATCCAATTTCAGTAGCTTGTTTCAATAGCTCCATTTCACTTAATGAAAAATTAATTGTGTTTGTAGAGTTTGTTGATCCATTAGACTTACCGTTAGCATCTGTTGGCGCTGCTTCAAAAACAGGAATTGATTTAGTTAACCCGTTTGCAGTTCCGTATTCTTTAAATATTAAATTTATTGTTCCTGATAATGGAATATTATTCACGGTAGTTACATTTAATGCAAGTTCATTCAAGTCATCAATATCTTCTCCTAAATCTAGTTCAATATCATCTTGAGAAATTGTTACATCTGTAAACTTCACTGTCAATGGTACATCAACGGTAACATCTACAGAAAGACCGTCATTAGTTGTAGCATAAAAGTTTTCATTTGTTCCTGCTAAAACAGGATTTGCTTTTCCAGAAACATTTAAGTTAAATCTAGTAGGAGCTGAAGATAACAATGCATTGATGTTAGAGTTGTCTTTATCTAAAGTTGTAGAAGTAACTACAGCAGCTGCCCCAGCTGAATATGTTGTAATTCCATCAAAGATAATATAATCACTACCAGCAGCTAATTCGTCAGCATCCATACTAGTATAGGTTAATGCTGTAGAAGTTGTTCCAACTCCTTTGTCCCCAGCAATTCCACTAACATCAATTCCAATTGGAAATCCAAAACCGTTTGTTGCAGCTATCGTCATTGATGCATCTTCAAATGTGATTCCGTCCCCAAAATCGTTAAAGAAATCTAAATCGATTGTACTGTTGTCAACAGAAAATGGCTCTTGTTTGAAATCGCCATAAACTACATCGGTTGAAGCACCTGTCAATACCGCGCTATAAGAAATATTGTCAGTTGCAGTTAAGTCTTGTCCTGAGATAAATTTAAACGCTGAAGACATGTTTAAAACAACTCTGTTCACTGTGGCATCAAATGCAGTACCATCATGTGTGAAGTTTGCGTTGTACTCATTTAAGTTGATTGTAAGGTTTTGACTTCCTGCTCCATTTAAGGTTACAGTTCCTACATATTCACTATCATCTGTTTTTTTTGTAAATGAGGGGATACTCATTGTTAAAACAGCATTGGCTGCTTGGAATGTAGAGGTAAAAGTAATTACCATTGTTCCATTACTGAAAGATGCTCCAGTCAGTTCTTGTGTAAGTCCTAAATCATAAACTACCTGGTTGTCATCTGATTTCCCACGTGCAAGAGCAGCTGGTAAAGGATCAGGTAATGTTACGGGAAATGTAAATGGATTAATGTCTGATGCTGTTACAGGTGTAGCTACAGAAGATGTAATAGTTACATCATCTATGGATACATCAAAAGCACTATCATCTCCTCCATTAATACTTTCTGTGTAGGTAAATGAGAAGTTTCCATCCGTGTCTTCATCTAATTCTTCAACCTCTAATTCGTCAAAAAGTTCTGACAAAGTGTACGTTGCATGACCTACAGGAAGATTCACTCCGCCCTCCCAGGTGAAATCTTCAATGTCGTTATCGAAATAACTAAGGTCGCAAGAAGAAAAAATACTTGCTAAAATTATGGCTGATAAGCCAAAAAGTCTTGTTTTTTTCATGTAATTTATTTTATAAGTGTGAGTATTTAGTTATTGGACAAAGATAAGAATTATAAATTAACATAATTTAACAAATGATATTGTAGTTGGTTTTTTAGCGTAATCGGTATCTTTGCCGTCATAAATGAGAATTTGATATATATGGTACGCAGAATTACAGGATTTTCTAAGTTTTCTAAGGAAGAAAAAATTGATTGGTTGGTAAAAGCATTCTTTAACAAGCAATCTATTACCAAGGAGACCTTGATAAAGTATTGGAATACAGATGAAAAGTTGCAAAGATTGCATGATGATTTTATCGAAAACACCATCTCTAATTTTTATTTACCATATGGGGTTGCTCCCAATTTTATCATTGACGGAATCGACTATACGATACCCATGGTTATCGAAGAAAGCTCTGTTGTGGCTGCCGCTTCTTTGATAGGGAAGTTTTGGAGTACTAGAGGTGGTTTTAAAACTGAAATTTTAGGAACTACCAAAATAGGTCAGGTGCATTTTATGTATGAAGGTGATGCTGTTGAAATTGAAACTTATTTTAATGAAGTAAAAAAAGACCTATTAGCAAGTACAGAATCAATCACAGTAAACATGCGTAAGCGTGGTGGTGGAATTTTAGATATAGAATTGCGTTCTAAAATAGAAGAACTAGATCATTACTATCAATTACATGTAACTTTTGAAACGAAAGATTCAATGGGTGCTAATTTTATCAATTCTTGTTTGGAGGCGATCGCTTCTAGGTTTGAAAAAGATGGAGTTCAAATTGTGATGAGTATTTTGTCAAATTATGTTCCAGAATGTTTAGTGAGAGCTGAAGTGTCTTGTAAGTTGGAAGAATTGATTCAAGGGACTTCTGAGATAGATCCAAATGAATATGCTAGAAAGTTTAAAACAGCTATTGATATTGCGAATGTAGAGCCTCATAGAGCAGTGACTCATAATAAAGGGATTATGAATGGTATAGATGCCGTTGTTTTGGCTACCGGAAATGATTTTAGAGCGATTGAATCTTGTGCGCATGCATATGCTGCGAAAGAAGGACGTTATAAGAGTTTGACTCAGTGTGAAGTAAAAGATGGAGTTTTTAGATTTTGGATAGAGATTCCATTGGCATTGGGTACCGTAGGAGGTTTGACTGCATTGCATCCCATGGCAAAATTATCCTTAGAATTGTTGCAGAATCCCTCAGCAGAAGAATTGATGAAAATTATTGCAGTAGCTGGATTGGCTCAAAATTTTGCTGCTTTGAGAGCTTTAACAACAACAGGAATTCAGAAAGGGCATATGAAGATGCATTTGATGAATATTTTAAATCAATTGGGAGCTACAAATGAGGAAAAAGAATTGACAGTTGCGCACTTTGAAAAAGTACCTGTTACGCATAGTGCGGTGCATGAATTTTATAAAACATTAAAATAATGGAGCAATTTTATAGCAATGGAAAACTACTTTTAAGTGGTGAGTATTCTGTTTTAGATGGTGCTCTTGCCTTGGCTGTGCCTACTAAATTTGGACAAAGTTTGGAAGTGAGTCTTTTGGATGTTCCCGTGTTGATATGGGAAAGTTTCAATTGCATCAAGCAGTTGTGGTTTCAGGCGGAAATAAAATTGGAGAAATTGTCTGAGTTGAGTGAAGAACCTAAACAGGCTACTTTGCAAAAGATTTTGTTGGTCGCTCAGGAGTTGAATCCAGCTTTTTTGTCAGATGGAAATGGTGCTTTTGTGCAAACATTTTTAACCTTTCCAAATGAATGGGGTTTAGGAACCTCTTCTACCTTGATTAATAATATTGCCAGCTGGGCTAAGGTTGATGCTTTTGAATTATTGCAAAAATCTTTTGGCGGAAGTGGTTATGATATTGCTTGTGCACAGAATGATGCTGCGATTCATTATCAAATTATTGAAACGAATCCAACAGTTAAAAAAGTTGCCTTCCATCCTTCTTTTTTGAAGCATATTTATTTTGTTTATTTGAATCAAAAGCAAGATAGTAAGGAAGGAATTCAGTTGTATAAAAACACGAAAGGAGATAAAGAATCTTTCGTTGCAGAAATATCTGAATTGACTCAAAAAATAACTTCTTGTGCCGACTATAATGAGTTTGTTTCTCTTTTAAAGGAGCATGAAAGGGTTACTGGTGATTTTATTGGCATTGTTCCAATACAAGAACAGTATTTTGCTGGTTTTAATGGGGCTGTGAAAAGTTTAGGTGCTTGGGGAGGAGATTTTATTATGGCCGTTGGTGATGATAATACGCCCGAGTATTTTGAAGAAAAAGGATTTGAAATAATACTTCCTTATAAGGACATGATTCTTTAGGAATCGCAAAGAAGTTGATGATATGAGTGAAAAGAGAGATGTTATTATTGTTGGAGGAGGAGCTGCTGGTTTTTTTACAGCAATTACAGCCAAGGAATTGAATCCTAGTTTATCGGTTACCATACTTGAAAAAGGAAAAGAGGTGCTTCAAAAAGTTAAAATTTCTGGAGGTGGAAGATGTAATGTGACTCATGCTTGTTTTGTGCCGAAAGATTTGACGGAATTTTATCCAAGAGGGAGAAAAGAATTGTTAGGGCCTTTTCATCAATTTATGACCGGTGATACCATGGAGTGGTTTGATAGCAGGGGGGTAACGCTGAAAATTGAAAAAGACAATCGTGTTTTTCCTCAGTCTAATTCTTCTCAAAGTATCATTGATTGTTTTCAAAGCTTGGTTGCAAAATATGATATTGAAGTATTAAAAAATCATAGAGTCAACTCTGTGAAAAAAGTAAATGAAGTCTGGGAAATAACTAGTACCAAAGGAGTATTTGAATGTGATAAGTTAGTTGTTACTGCTGGAAGTAGTAAGCGTGTCTGGGATTTAGTTTCTAGTTTAGGACATAAAGTGATTGAACCTGTACCTTCTTTATTTACTTTTAATATTAAGGATTCAAGATTAACGGATTTATTAGGAGTGTCGGTTCCACATGCAACCGTTAAAATTGTGGGGACTAAATTAGAATCTAGCGGTCCTTTGTTGATTACACATTGGGGCTTGAGTGGTCCGGCGGTTTTAAAATTATCTGCTTTTGGGGCGAGAAAATTAGCTGAAAAAAATTATGAATATGAAGTGGAGGTAAATTGGCTTTCAAAACCATTAGGCCAAGTGGTGCAGGAGCTTCATAAAATAAAAAAGGCAAATACTAAAAAACAGATTGCGTTGCGATCTCCTTTCGAGCCGATTTCAAAAAGATTATGGGAACGCTTGGTTACCGTTGTTGGGGTAGAACCCACCATTAAATGGGCGGATTTAAGCAATAAAAACCTTGAAGAAATAGCAGGTCAATTGTCAAAAGCTGTTTTTAAAGCAAGTGGGAAAAGTACTTTTAAAGATGAGTTTGTTACCGCAGGTGGAATTGCTTTAAAAGAAATTAACTTTAAAAGGTTTGAGAGCAAACTCCATGAAAATTTATTTTTTGCAGGTGAAGTTTTAAATATTGATGCCGTGACTGGAGGTTTTAATTTTCAAAATGCATGGACAGGTGGTTATATCATCGGGAATGTGTTGGCAGAAAATTAAAAACCGATTTGAATAAAGATCTCAAATGCACTTGTTCTAGTTGGATTGCTAATATTATTGTTCAATAAAAAACTCTCTCGAAATCCGAGTGCTACAGGAGCAATATTGAAATAAATATTATCAAAAATTAATTCTGCACCAACTGAGTTTTGTTGCACCGTACTAGGAGTAATTGTTAAAATAGGATCCAATGCTGAGTCATCTATGCTGTATATTTTAGTATCTATACTACTTGCATCAAAAAATGTATTTAGTCGAATTCTTTTAAAGTAGGTCAGTCCCCAAATCCCAAAATCTGGATATAAAACAGGTAATTCATAGTTGGCAGAAAATTTAACTACTTGGTCGTTTGAAATACCATTATAACCTCTGGCATATCTAAACGTATCAGAATATCGATATTGGTTTTCAAGAAGTTCTTTTTGTCCGTTGAAAACAATGTTCAAACTATGGTTTTTGGCTAATCCCGGAAAGAAAAATATACTACTGAAAGATATTTTTTCAGCAGTTACATCTGATATACTTTTGTTGTAATTGATTTTTAGATATTGTCCCCATCTAGGTGCAACATTTTGTAAGGCTGTCCTTCGAATATTAGATAGGGTAATGCTCGATTCTATGGCGCCAAAATTCAAACCAATATTGTCAGAAATTTCATAGTTGTAAGTATCGTGTTGTATGTAATTTGTCTCGAATTCAAAAGACTGCGAATAGTTTCCTTTAAATCGAGAAAGTGGGATTGAAAAACCACCTCCGTAGAGTAATTCATTAAATTCTGAAGCGAATGCTATTCCATTTGCGCCATAAGTTGAATTTCTTTTCAGTGTCGCGGTTTTTATATTCCAACTAAATAAACCTTTTCCATATCCGAGATTCGCACCTAAACTGTTGGTTCCTTCGTTAAGGTTATGCAAAACGGCTACGTTTCCTCTAAAATCATTTAAAATATTTTGAAACTGAACATTGGCTCCTAGAGTGTTGGTAGAAGTGGTTGAGGTTGTCAATCCCCAGCTATGCAATTTTGTGCCTCTAAAAAATCCTTTGTAACCATCAATTTTATACTCTCTTTCGGGTATAGAGTCTAAGATGGCATGTTCGATTTCTGTCGTTTTTAAATCGTAAAAATTATCAATCTCTAAATTCGGAATTTTATAGGGTTTAAATTCAGATGGTAAATTTTGTTTATGTAGTTTGTATCCTTTGGTTGTGAATTCAGAATACACAATTTTTTTGTCATCTAAAGAAATATCTGGAAAATAGGCTCCGACTTTTACTGAGGAGATTTGTTGTATGTTTTTGTTGCCATTTATATCCAAACTGTAAATATTATCGATACCGCTAAACGAAGCAGAAAAATAGATTTTAGACTCTGAAAGGTTGTATTGTCCTATAGCAGCGGTAGTCCAGTCAGAAATTTGAGTGGTCTCTTTTGAGGAGAAATCATATCTAAAAAAAGCCAGTTTAGAGTTTCTTTTAGCGAGATAAACAATAGAGGCATTATTTGTGGTCCATTTAGGAGTGCTTAGAAAATCATTTTCTGGATTTGGCAGTGTTTCTAACAGTTTCCCCGAAGACGCTTCTAAAATATCTATCGTGTATTTTATGTTTTCTTTATACTGAACAGCTGTGATTTTTGAACCATCAAAAGAAAAATTTGGAGAGAAATAACGTTTGTTTTTTGTGATTTTCCTTTTTTTGCTTGTATTATAATCGTAGACAAGGATATCGCTATAATTATTATTGGCGTGCCTTGCATCTTTTTGATGCTCTGTCCATGTGATATGATCGTTGTTGATAGAAAGATATTCTTGCGCAGCAATTCCAAGCGTTGTTAGTTTGACTTCCTTGGTGTTTTTCAATTCAATCAGATATGGAGTCTCTTTGAAACTTCTTTTTAAGGCAACAATATTTCCGTTATTTAGGTATTGTGGAAATGTATAATGTGTAACAGTTTTTGAGGTTTTGGTGGGAACCAAAGTACTTTCAGATTTTTTTAGAAGATTATTTTCATCTTTCCATTTCTTCTGAATGGCAGTTGCACTTTTTTTGTACATTTTCGTGGTAGTTAAACCTGTATGTTTTTTCATAGCACTAGAAAAAGGATAGAATCCGTATTTGTATTTTCCGGCATCAGCTAAAATCTTACTCCCTGTTTCTATTTCATGATTATTTCTAATATAATTGTTGATCATGTATCCTAAGGGATAGATACTCGGGATGATATCTTTAAAAGAACCGTTTTGTGCTTTGTGGTAAGAGTAAATTTCATCCTCTAAAAATAATGCGCGTTGTTCTTTAAAGAAATATGGGTTTCTTCCTCGGCCGTTTTCCGAAAGTAAAGATTCAATTAAAACGGCATCTCCCTCAAGATACCAAGATGGGATACTTAAACCCTGACTAAATGCCCATCCGTTTTGTCCGGCAATAATGTAAAAAAACTTAGTCAATCCACGATTGGAATTTGCATATTGAAGTGCATGTCGGTATTCATGCATAGATAATAAGTCTAACCATTCTGGTGTTCCAAGGGAAGATTGGTCTTGCGGACTTATGGCGAAAAATTCTGACCTATACGGGGAAAGTGTCACAAAGCCATTAGAAATGGTCTGTTGGTTTTGTAAAACAATATCTATTTTTTTAGATTTCTCACCAACGGATATTGTTTTGTTTTGGTGGATGTATTCTATAACATCTGCTATCCTTTGTGCTTCTAAATTTGTTCCTCCAGGAAAAATAACTTTTACATTTTCCGTTTCTATAGATTTCCAATCAATATCAGCAGAGTGTTTACCAAGCGATTGCGCTGATGAAGTTAGATGAAAAGAGAAAAAAGCAAAAAGGACAAGATGTTTGAAAAATTTCATAGCAGAGAAAATTTAGGTTATTGAGCAACTTGACCGCGATGGGGCTTCAAGGCATCTCGGTAGGTTTTCATGTCAATTTCATCGACTATGATAAACGCGGTGGTATGTATGTCCGAGATTTCTTTAAAATCAATTTCATAATAATTTAGTTTTTCAATCTCTGCAAATTCTTTTAAATGTATGCAATGATGTTTTGCTGTTCCCAGTCCAGAAGGACCTTTAAAGTCCCAAATCAATTTTAATTTTCTATCCAAAATGAAGTTTTTTTTAAAACAAATGTAACAAAATCTAAAAAGCTCTTTGGGTTATTCTAAAATATGTTTTTATGATTGATGTAAAAGGATTTCTTTAAATGGGTTATATTTGCTGAAAAATTATAAGATTTGACTACAAAAGATTTTATTGCAAAAACAGGCCAAAAGGATGTGAAAAGTGGAAAAACCACATGGCAAACACCAAGTAATATTGCTTTGGTTAAATATTGGGGAAAAAGAGATCCTCAGTTACCAGAAAATCCATCCATAAGTTTTACCTTGAATAACTGTCATACCATTACTAGTTTGTCTTTCGTTAAAAAGGAAGAACAAGATGATGCGTTTTGCTTTAAAATTATTTTTGAAGGAGAAGAGAAACCCTCTTTTCAGCCAAAAATTCAAAAATTCTTTGAGCGTATTGTAAACTATGTTCCATTTATTAAAGATTATAATTTTGTGATTAATTCAGAGAATTCATTCCCTCATAGTAGTGGTATTGCCTCATCAGCCAGTGGTATGTCTGCAATTTCTATGTGTTTGATGCAATTGGAAAAACAATTAAATCCAACTATTTCTGAAGATTATTTTTATAAAAAGGCTTCTTTTTTGGCGCGTTTAGGTTCGGGTAGTGCTTGTAGAAGTGTGAAAGGAGAGTTGGTCGTATGGGGAGAACATTCAGAGATTGAAGGAAGTTCAGATTTATTTGGAGTGCCTTTTTCTTCAACTGTAGCACCTATCTTTAAAAATTATCAAGACACCGTTTTATTAGTTGATAAAGGAGAGAAACAAGTGAGTAGTACGGTTGGACATGATCTAATGCATGCGCATCCTTTTGCAAAAAATAGGTTTGCTCAGGCTTCTGAAAATATTTCTAAAATGAAAACTATTTTAGAAACAGGTGCCATTTCAGAGTTTGTTGCATTGGTAGAAAGTGAAGCGCTAACGCTGCATTCGATGATGATGACAAGTCAGCCTTATTTTATTTTGATGAAGCCAAAAACATTGGAGATCATTCAAAAAGTATGGAATTATAGAGAAGAAAATAATTCTAACGTTTGTTTTACGTTGGACGCAGGTGCCAATGTGCATCTATTATACCCCATTTCAGAAAAAGAAAAGGTACAAGAATTTATAGCAAATGAACTTGCTGGTTTTTGTCAAAATGGTCATTATATCCACGATGAAGTTGGATCTGGTGCTAAAGAATTGTAAATATTATGAAGCTTAGGGGAGTAGTTTATTTGTTGTTATTTTTAACAACGAGTGTTTTGTTTTCACAGAAAGATACCATTTGGTTTGATGCTGACTGGAAAGTTCAATTAAAGGATTCTGCAAGCTATTATAGATTGTCAGAGCACAAAGAAGTTCGTTTTAAAGATTCCTATCATTTTGTAGATTATACCAAAGATGGATTAAAGATCAAGAAAGGAATTTCCTTGGAAGAGAAATCTGATAAGTTTGAGGGAGAGGTGGTTTATTATAATGAAGGCGTTTATATAGGCGAACGAATTTTGTATAGAAACGGCTCCCCTTACGGATCACATAAAATCTATTATAACTCGGGAAGATTGAAAAGCGTAAAAACCTATAATTTTGGAGTTCTTACGGGGCCGAGCAAGGTGTATTATGAAGATGGTGTTTTAAAAGAATCTGGTGCGTATGCCAACAACGAACGTAATGGTGAATGGAAAGTATATTATCCAAATCGTAAATTGAAAGAGCAGGGTCAATATCACGATGGTTTTCGAGTAGGAGTTTGGAAGGTGTATTATTACAACGGAACCTCACAAGAGTAAATTGCAGATTTAGAAGTTTGTTTTTAGCAATGCGTCAACTAAACTGATATAGAAAAGATTAAAGTTTAATATTTTCCTTATCTTTGCAACGCTATGACTAAATATGAACTTGTATGAAAGGACCTTTATTTTATGCCAAAATATTATTGTTTGGAGAGTACGGAATTATAAAAGATTCCAAAGGTTTGGCTATCCCTTATAATCACTATCAAGGGGCGCTAAAAATTTCTGAAGAAAATACTGAAGAGTCACAAAAGTCAAATGCTAATTTGCAAAAGTTATACAGCTATTTATCAGAATTAAATTCTGATTTGGTTCAGTTTGATTTAGAAAACTTGAAAAAAGATGTTTCTAATGGAATGTATTTTGACTCGAGTATTCCACAGGGGTATGGTGTAGGAAGCTCAGGGGCTTTGGTTGCTTCTATTTATGATAAATATGCTCTAGATAAAATAACTGTTTTAGAAAACTTAACAAAAGATAAGTTGCTGAAATTAAAACAGATTTTTTCTTTAATGGAGTCTTTTTTTCATGGGAAAAGTTCAGGATTGGATCCTTTAAATAGTTACTTAAGTTTGCCAATTTTAATCAAATCTACAACCAATGTAGAGCCTACAGGTATTCCTTATCAAAAAGATGGAAAGGCAGCAGTGTTTTTATTGGATTCAAAAATAATTGGAGAAACAGAACCGATGGTAAACATCTTTATGAATAAGATGAAAAGCGAAGGTTTTAGAAAAATGTTTAGCGAAGAGTTTGCAACACATACAGATTCTTGTATAGAAGATTTCCTTCAAGGAGATGTGAAGTCTTTGTTTTCTAATATGAAAAGTTTGTCTAAAGTAGTTCTTGAAAATTTCAAGCCAATGATTCCCTCTGCATTTCATAAGCTGTGGAAGCAAGGAATTGATTCCAATGACTATTACTTGAAACTTTGTGGTTCAGGTGGAGGTGGATATATTTTAGGGTTTGCCAAAGACTATGAAAAAGTAAAACAACAACTTAGTGCCTATAATTTAGAGTTGGTTTATAGATTTTAAAATGGATCTATTAGAAATTGCGAAGGAGAACAAAAAATTAAAACGCCCAGTTTATTACGGAATTATTGGTATGCTTTCAGTGATGAGAGGGTATAATATTTTGGTGGTTATTGTAGCGCAATATTTAGCGTCTATCTTTATTTTTTCTCCAGAAAAACCGCTTAGAACTATTCTGTTTGACCCTCATTTGTTTATCACCGTGTTTGCAATTAGTTTAGTCATTGCAGCAGGGTATATCATCAATAGTTTTTATGATTCGGAAGTTGATAAAATAAACAAACCGATAAAATCCAAGATAGATGGTTTTGTAAGTCAAAAAACCAAGTTAAGAACCTATTTTGTTCTGAATGCTACTGGATTTTTCTTAGGTTTTATTGTTTCCTGGAGAGCTGCTTTGTTTTTTGCAGTTTATATCTTTTTAATCTGGTTGTATTCCCATAAACTAAAAAAGTATCCTCTTGCAGGACTTTTGTCTTCATCGGTATTGGCAATGTTGCCTTTTTTTGTGGTATTTGTGTATCACAAAAACATTTCTGAAATAATCTTTACACACGCTGCATTTTTATTTTTTATCATTACGATACGCGAGTTGATAAAAGATTTGGAAGGAATCAAGGGAGATTTTGTAAATGATTATCAAACAATACCAGTGAAATACGGTGAGCGTTTTACAAAAATATTAATATCAGTGATTGTGGTTGTTTCTTTAAATCCTATCTATTTTTTATGGAAATATCCTGAGATAGGTGAGATGAAATATTACTTTTATTTGGTGTTTATCATATTCTTGTTTTTTCCCATAGCTCTATGGAAAGCAGAGAATATGAAGCAATACAATCTACTGCACAATGTGCTAAAGTTTTTAATTGTATTGGGGGTTATGAGTTTGGTTTTGATCGATACTTCTGTTTTGATAACTAGAGTTTTACAAAAAATATAAGGACATCTTCTTTTCCTTAATTTTCAAGATGTAAATCAATAATTAACTGTATTTTTGCAAAAAATAAATTTTTTAAAATGAGTACAGAAAGAAACTCGTCGAGAGGACGACAACAAAGGTCTAATAAATCGGCGCCAAAAAGAAATAACAATTCTCAAGGAAGCTTTGATAAAAAACCAGGTGGATTCAAAAAGCGTCCAAGTAAGTTTGAAAAGTCAGCGCCAACAAAAGTTGTAAAAAATGATGTTGGTGGAATTAGATTGAACAAATATATTTCTAATTCAGGGGTATGTTCTCGTAGAGAGGCAGACGTATTAATTGCTGCTGGTAGTGCTATGGTGAACGGTAAGGTGATTACCGAAATGGGATACAAAGTACAGTTAACAGATGAGGTTCGTTTTGATGGAACTTTGATCAATCCTGAGGCAAAGAGATATGTTTTGTTAAACAAGCCTAAAAATTACATTACTACGATGGACGACGAAAGAGGTCGTAAAACGGTAATGGAATTAGTTCATATGGCAACTAAAGAACGCATCTACCCGGTAGGGCGTTTGGATAGAAATACAACAGGACTTTTATTATTTACAAATGATGGTGAGTTGGCTAAAAAGTTGACACATCCGAAACATAATGTCCGTAAATTATACCATGCTTCCTTAGATAGAAAATTTGCTGTAAGTGATTTGCAAAAATTAAGTACTGGTGAATTTATGGTGGAAGGGAAAAAAGTTTTTATTGATGATGTGGCGTATGTTGAAGGACAATCAAAATCAGAAGTAGGAATTGAAATTCATTCTGGAAGAAACAGGATTGTAAGAAAGATTTTTGATACTTTAGGCTATAAAGTAGTAAAGTTAGATAGAGTGATTTTTGCAGGTATGACGAAGAAAAATATTCAAAGAGGTCATTGGAGACATTTGACTGAGCAAGAATTGAATAACTTAAAAATGATTTAATCTAAAATTATTTTAGAGTACAAAAAAGCCTTTTCGATTGAAAAGGCTTTTTTATTTTTTGGTGATTTTTATAGCATGAAGCATTTCTCTTTTTCCGGGAGGGCCTGGTAGTCTGCTAACCGTAAAGCCAACAGCAATCATCGCTCTACGAACACTTCCTTTAGCAGAATAGGTGACTAAAACTCCATCTTCCTTTAAGGAATCAAACATTTTCTGAAAAATTTCTTCCGTCCATAATTCAGGTTGAACACGGGCTCCAAAGGCATCAAAATAAATCAAGTCAAATTTCTCAACATCATCAATGTCTTTGATGTATTGTTGTCTCTTTGTCAAATAAAAGTCTTCGTGGACTTTTTGTTTATTATTCCAATCAAATAAATGCATTTCCTCAAACTTGTGAGAAAAATTTCTTGCTTCTAGTTCAGAAACATAATTCAATTGTAGAATTTCATCCTCCTGAATTGGGTAGGCCTCAACTCCTGTATAATCTATTTTAAAGTTGTTTTTGGCTGCTTCTAATAAAGTGATAAAACAATTGAGTCCAGTACCAAATCCAATTTCTAAAATAGATAGATTTTTCTTTTTGTGTGTTTCTAATCCATTTTTGATAAATACATGATAAGCCTCCTGAATAGCACCGTGTTTGGAGTGATATTGCTCATCCCATTCTGGCATATGGATGGTCGTAGAACCGTCCGAAGTTATGATGATTTCTCTTTTCAAAATGAATTATAAATTAGGTAACAAATATACCTAAAGCTTTTAGGATTGCTAAAGTTTTAAGGTTTTATTTGTTTCAATTAAAATGCCGTGTCAATTTGATGTGATAATTCATAGAAGAATATGCCTATTATCAATAAAAGTGTTATTTTTGTACTCTTGTTTATAACAAACAACTTAGATCATGATATTAGACAAAACAACAGAAATCGACATCCAAAAAGTAGCAGAATCTAAAATCTCACAAATTGATTTTAGCAATCTTTCTTTTGGAAACGTCTTTACAGACCACATGTTAGAATGTGATTATAAAGATGGGAAATGGCAAGCTATCAAAATTAGACCTTATGGTCCAATTTCTTTAGATCCATCTGCAAAGGTCTTTCATTATGGTCAAGCAATTTTTGAAGGTATGAAAGCCTATAAAGATGAGAAAGATCAAATTTGGATGTTTAGACCTGATGAAAATCAAAAAAGGCTGAACAAATCTGCTGTCAGATTAGCAATGCCAGAATTTCCTGAAGGAATGTTCTTTGATGGTTTAGAAACTTTGTTGAATATTGAGAAAGAATGGATTCAAAAAGAAGAAGGAAGTTCTTTGTATATCCGTCCTTTTGTAATTGCAACGGAATCTGGAGTTTCTGCAAACCCAGCAAAAGAATATAAATTTATGATTTTATGTTCTCCTGCACAGTCTTACTATAGCGGAGAAGTACGCGTATTGTTCGCTGATACTTATAGCCGTTCAGCTAGTGGTGGTGTAGGTTTTGCAAAATGTGCTGGGAATTATGCAGGGCAGTTTTATCCAACAAAATTAGCAAATGATGCAGGTTACCAACAAGTAGTTTGGACGGATGCTAGTACTCATGAAAATTTGGAGGAAGCAGGAACTATGAATGTTTTCTTTAGAATCGGAGATAAGTTAATTACGGCTCCAACTTCTGATAGAATTTTGGATGGTGTAACACGTAAAAGTGTTTTGACATTGGCCGAAGATCTAGGTATAGAGGTTGAGGTTAGAACAATTTCTGTTTATGAAATTGAAGAGGCTGCTAAAAACGGAAATTTAAAAGAGATGTTTGGTGCAGGTACTGCTGCAGTAATCAATCCTATTTTAGGGTTTAGCTTTAGAGGAACTGATTATGAGTTGCCAACAATAGAAAATAATTATGCTTCAATTTTTAAAGATAAAATTACAAGTATACAAACTAAAAAAGCTGAAGATAAATTCGGTTGGACCTATAAGGTTAGAGAAATATAGTCTAGTAAGAGAATAAATTTAAAACTTGTGTAATTCAATTGCACAAGTTTTTTGGGATATAGAAGTGCCTATCTTTTTGATATAAATATTATGAATACTACATTAGAACAAGCTAAAAACAACATGATTTCTAAAGGTTTTTTGGATGTTGAAACTCCAGAAAAAATAGATTATGTAAAGGAAATTGAGAGGTTAAAGAAGGAGAAAAATGCAGTTATTTTAGCGCATTATTATCAAGAGGATGCAATTCAAGATATTGCAGATTTTGTAGGTGATAGTTTGGCATTGGCTCAAGAAGCAGCCAAGACAGATGCGGATATTATTGTGTTTGCTGGAGTTCATTTTATGGCAGAAACTGCAAAAATATTAAACCCAACGAAAAAAGTATTGTTGCCAGATTTAAAAGCAGGTTGTTCTTTGGCAGATTCTTGTCCTCCAGCGGATTTTAAGGCTTTTACAGAGGCTCATCCAGATCATAAAGTGGTGACTTATATCAACTGTTCTGCAGAAATAAAAACAATGAGTGATGTTGTTTGTACTTCTGGAAATGCGGTGAAAATAATTGAATCTTTTCCTAAAGATCAGAAAATAATTTTTGCTCCGGATAAAAATTTAGGAGATTATTTAAATAAACAAACAGGTAGAGATATGCTGTTGTGGGATGGTGTTTGTATGGTCCATGAGGCGTTTTCAATTGAAAAATTATTGGACTTGCATGCAGAGCATCCGGATGCTGAGATAATTGCACATCCTGAATCACCGGCACATATTTTAAAAACAGCTTCCTTTATTGGTTCTACTGCTGGTTTATTAAAGTACGCGAGAGAAAGTAAAAAAGAAAAATTTATTGTAGCTACCGAAGCAGGTATTTTACATGAAATGATAAAACAAGTACCTAACAAAGTATTGATTCCTGCTCCGGCGGATGAAGATAATACGTGTGCTTGTAGCGAGTGTGCCTATATGAAATTAAATACAATGAAAAAATTGTATACATGCATGCAACATGAATTGCCAGATGTTGATGTGGCATCAGAAATGGCTGCAAAAGCATTGTTGCCTATAGAAAGAATGTTAGACTTGTCTTAATAGATCTTACAGAATATCTCTCAAAGAAAAAAAATGATCAAAACTGATTACCTTGTAATAGGGTCTGGTATTGCCGGTTTAACCTATGCATTAAGAGTAGCTCATCATCATAAAAACAGTAATGTTATTATTGTAACAAAAGATGATAAAAGTGAGTCTAATACAAAATATGCTCAGGGTGGAATTGCAACGGTTCATGATTTAAATATTGATTCTTTTGAGCAACATATACAAGATACCATTATTGCTGGCGATGGCCTTTGTGATGAAGAGGTCGTTCGTATGGTTGTTGAAGAAGGACCTGATAGACTCCAAGAATTGATTGATTGGGGAGTTCAGTTTGATGAGAATAATATAGGAGATTTTGATTTAGGTAAAGAAGGTGGGCATTCTCAAAATAGAATATTACATCATAAAGATATTACGGGCTACGAAATAGAACGTGCCTTATTAGTCATGATTTCTAAAACTCCGAATATTGAAATATTTGAGGAGCACTACGCAATTGATTTTATTACAGAGCATCATTTGAAACAAGATCTATCGGAAGATACTTCTGGTATTACTTGTTTTGGAGCTTATGTTTTGGATAAAAAGGCAAATGAAGTCAAAACCATAGCTTCAAAGATTACAATGGTGGCTTCTGGTGGAAGTGGTCAGGCGTATACTACAACTACGAATCCACTTATTGCAACGGGTGATGGTATTGGTATGGCGTACCGTGCTAAGGCAGAGATTGAAGATGTAGAATTTGTTCAATTTCATCCGACAGCTTTGTACCAAGTGCCACAAGAGTCTCCTGCTTTTTTAATTTCTGAGGCAGTAAGAGGTTTTGGAGCACGTTTAAGGACTTCCAAAGGGGAGTTTTTTATGAAAAAATATGATGATCGAGAAGAGTTGGCTTCAAGAGATATTGTGGCTAGGGCTATCGATACTGAGTTGAAGGCCAGCGGTGATGATTATGTGTTTTTAGATTGTACGCATTTGAATTATAAAAAGTTTAAAAAGCATTTTCCTAATATTCTTGATAAATGCAAAAGTTTAGGAATAGATGTTAGAAAAAAATGGATTCCCGTAGTTACTGCGGCTCATTATATTTGTGGTGGAATAAAAGTTGATTTACACGGAAGAACCTCTATCCATAACTTATTTGCTTGTGGAGAATGTACATCAACAGGGTTGCATGGTGCCAATAGGTTGGCTTCTAATTCACTACTGGAGGCATTGGTGTATTCTCAGAGAAGTTACGTGAAGAGTATTGCTAAATTACAGGATATCAACTTGAATGAAAGTGTTCCTGATTGGGATACTGCCAATACCTCTCAGAATAAAGAAAATATATTGATTACTCATGGACGTTCTGCAGTGCAAAAAATCATGAGTGATTATGTTGGTATTGTTAGATCTAACAGACGTTTAAAAAGTGCTGAAAAACGCTTGAGTTTTATTTATGAAGAAACTGAAGAATTGTACAAAGAATCGATTATTTCAGTGGAATTATGTGAACTGCGTAATTTGATTACTACTGCCTATTTAATTTGTGAATTTTCTATGAAACGAAAAGAAAACAGAGGTGGGTTTTTCAATAAAGACTTTGTGTAATCTAGTTTTATAATTAAATTATAAAACTAGATATACCTGTAAGAAGTTTTTTTTTTTTTTCATAACAATCTTCCCAACGATGCCGATATTCGGATTACAGTCAAAGTCAATGCATTTCTCAATGGATTGAAAATAAATTTAATTATTCATACTCTGCTTTTTTTATTGAAAGATGAATCAAATTCATTGTTTCAAAAGCATTCTTGGAGTGCTACAAAGATACTTGATTGCTGTAATTTCAGCAATCCTATTTTATGGGATATTTTTAAACTAGTTATTTATAGGGAGGGCTTTTGTTTTTGAGTGAGTTAATTTATAAAACAACTCTCGATTCATATGAAAAGAATCAGTAGTTGTTTGTGGTGGTGATGAAGTTTATTTTTCTTTTTCATCCAAATTCCCTAAAATCTACATTATAAAATTAGGCTTAGGGAGCATTATCTACAATACTTAATTGTAGTATTTTTATAAAAATCGTGGATTGTTTTTGAAATAACCAATGAGCTCTCCTGTAGATTTAAGGTCCATCTTTTGTAATATGTTTCTTCTATGAGTATTTACCGTATGATGACTTATAGATAAATTTTCTGCAATTTGTTTAGCTGACTTTTTTAAAACTAAAAGTCTAATAATATCTTTTTCTCTTTTACTAGTGCCGTCTAAAAGGGATTCAGAAGTTAAGTTTTTAAAGAATAGTGTTTCGTATTCCATTTTGTATGACATTTACATAGTCACCATTACCATTTTTGATACGATAGTTCCAAGTATAATTCATCCTTGATTTTTGAATATTAGAAGGTAATGAGTGCATCGTAAATTCCATGAGTTCATTTAAGGCTCTGAGCCATAACTCAACATCTTTTGGATGAAATTGTTTGACAAAGTATTCAATTCCTCCCTCAAGCATTGGTTCTGGATTTAAACCGGTACATGCTTTAAAGTTTTTACTAATATATTCGAAGGACTGCGTTGAAGTGTTTACAATGCAAAAAAATGTTGAATCGACAGGGTAGAATGTGTCTAGCTCGATCAATTTTTTAACATAGTCATTTTTTTCAAGTTGACTATGTGTTTTAAAAATCTCCTTATAGCGATTGTATGCTTTGTCTTTTTTCAAATAGCTGTTTTTAGTTTAACTTTTTAAAATCTCTTCAATATTTGGTTTAAAGTAATCAGGGCCTTTTAACACTTTTCCATCTTCACGATAAATAGGTTTTCCGTCCTCCCCAAGTTTACTCATATTACTGCGTTGAATTTCATTAAAGACTTCTTCAATTTTATGTTGCATTCCATGCTCTAAAATAGTCCCACATAAAATATACAACATATCACCCAAAGCATCTGCTACTTCCACTAGGTCATTATTTTCAGCAGCCTCTATGTATTCTTCATTTTCTTCTGCCATTAGGTTGAAGCGTAGTTTGTTTTTTGCAGTACCTAAATCTGCAACAGGAGCGTGGTTGATTCCTAGTTTAAAAGATTCATGAAATTCTTGTACAGCTTTTATTTTATTTTTCATTTTGATATATGATTTTGCGTTTATCTTTTTGTGTTTAAAAAGAGATATTCCCTATTGTTTTGATTATTTTTGCCTAAAATACAAAATTATGTTTAGTAGTGGTCAATTGGCATTTGCCGGTTTTTTTGTAGTTGCTTTTTTAGCGTTGATGATCTGGAGTTATAGGAAAGATATTCAACGACATAAACTTCATTATAAAAATGTTGGCTACAAAGTTGGGATTACTTGTGTTCTAGTGATTTTTGTGTTTATCGTACTAAGAATATTAATTCACTAGTCCACAGGCTCTGTTTGATTCAATAAGTCGTGGTCTAAGATCATTTGACCTTCTTTACTGAATTTTACGGAAGATTTAAATTTAGTATCTACCAGTAAGTCGTTGAAAGCATAGGAATGCATCTTGTACACTTTTTGAGCATACGATTCTTCATGGTATTGGAATAGAATATAGATATTCGCTTTTAATTTTAAAAGCTGTTTGTTGCTATATTTATGTAAGGGACTACTTTTGTCAATTTTATGAACAATGGTCCACATGGTTGGTAAATATGTGACCTTATCGCGTTCTAAGTCTAATTGAAAAAATGAACGCTTGAATTCCCCTGACTTGTCTTTTTCGGTGATTGTTAAAGTAACTTTTATTTCAGGTTCAATCATGATAGTTGTTCTTTTATTTGCAAGTCTGAACATAAGAGCTCTTTCTCCTTCAGAATCTCTTACAACTAAAGATTTGCTGAATTTTAACGAGGGTTTTGGTTTAGAAAACCTTCCATAAAGCAAACCAGTAATAAAGGAGAAGCTCATCAACCCTGCCAGTGCTTCTAAAGAAGATACCACACCACTAAGCATGCCTGTTGGAGAAATAGCACCATAACCAACCGTTGTAATGGTTTGCGCGCTAAAGTTAAATGCGTTCAAAAAATTCTCCCACCAATACCCAGATGGAATGGTTAATTCTTCTATCCCAATCCATAAATAAATAAGTGCGAAAAATGTGTTTAATAAAATAAACCCTAAACTTACGAGTAATAGGAATACTCCCCAGGATAAACCTAAAAGGTAAGTATAAAGATCATCAAAGTTTCTAGATCTATTGAGATGAAGTACGTTTGATGATCCATTCGGGGAAATAAAACTCTGAACATTTTCGTTAGAGATATAACCTAATCCTGGATCTTTTATTTTTTTAGCCATTGTGTGAATTCCTATCGAAGCAAATATAATAACTTTGTGATAGATTTAATTTTTGGCTTCTGTTGAAATTCGTAAATTATGCAATAAATAAACTAAGATGAATTTAAAAGCTATTCTTTTTTATTGCTGTTGTGCATCTTTGATGATTTCTTGTAAATCTACCAAAGACAAAAGTTTGCCAAAAGTGGCTGCGGACGATATAGTGGTGATAGCGAATGATAGTTTAGAATATGAGATTATTATCATTGATCAAGGTTTTCAAACCTATTTGAACAGCATTGCAAAACCAAAATGGTACTATTCAAAAGCTTATTATCAGACTAAAAATAAATTTTACGTAACCGAATGGAATATTAGAGTTAGGAACGCACAGAGGTACTCACCTAATATTTATGAACAACAAATAGATTACGATATAAACGTAGACTATGGATTGGAGGTTGATTTTAAATTATATAACTATTTCAAATTTGTGGAATATAAATATAAAGTCATACCGTTTTAGATTTTATAAATCCAAATAGTAGAATTAGCCAAGAAATGATTAAAAACAAACCGCCCAATGGTGTAACAAACCATACGGACTTTGCAGGAATTCCTCCTACGGTTATTGCATAGATAGATCCGGAGAATAATAAAACTCCTATCAATAGAGTATAACTTATAATGTTTTTTGTTTTTTCGGTGAGTATTTGTGTTGTGTTGGCAAATAATAAAACCAATACGTGATACATTTGATATCTAACTGCTGTTTCAAAGCTTTTCAGGGAATCGCTTGAAAGTATTTCTTTTAATGCATGAGCACCAAAAGCTCCTAGTATAATGGTTAGGGCTCCAAGGATTGCCGTGATAATTAAAAAGGTTTTTCTCATTCTTGCTTTTATCTAATTTTTAGCAAGGTATGTCATATTGATTAGAATAAAAAAATATTGTATGACTTGAAAGTTGTGTCATAAAAGAATAAAATAGGATATCTTTAGATAGCTGAAAAATAATAGAGAATGAGAAAAATTACAAACATACTATTGATACTGTCGATATGTATTTTAGGATGTCAAGAAAAAAAACCACAAAATAATTCAGACCTTTCTGTAAGTGAGTTTGAAACTCAAATGGTAAAAGAAAATACTTTTTTATTGCATGTGAGAACTCCGGATGAAGTTGCTGCTGGAAAAATAAAAGGAGCCTCGGTGCTGAATATTATGGGACCCGAGTTTGAAAAAGAATATATGTATTTGCCCAAAAATAAAACTTTGTATGTGTATTGTAGGTCTGGGAATAGAAGTAGAAAAGCCTTGCAGTTTTTAAAAGAACATGGGTTTGATTCAGTGTATCATCTAGTTGGAGGCATCAAGGCTTGGGTAAGTGAAGGGAAGTTGTTGGAGAAATAGTTAGAAAACGAATTTTCTACATTTTTAAATAAAAGTTTTTTACCAAATTTTTATATGCTTCCGTATAGACATGTCTTTCAATTTCAATGATAAGAGTTTCTGTAAGGATCTCCTTTTCTGTTAAAGAAAACTCAAGTAGACTTCTCTTGACTGGGCTGGTTTCCGTGCCTTTTACTCTGCAGACTCTATTTAAAATAAGACTTTGTTGTTTTGCTAATTTGATGAATTTTTCTTCTTCTTTAAATGGGATGATCACAGCAAATCTTCCATTGGTTTCTAGTAATTTTGAAGCTGAGTAGACCAAATGCTCAAAAGGCATCGCATCTTCAAACCTTGCAGTTGCTCGCTCCTTGTTTTCAGAAGGATTGGCGTCTGTGAAAAATGGAGGATTTGAAATGATTAAATCATAAGTGTCATCAATTTCTTGAGCATACTCCTGTATTGAGGCGTGGTAACAAAATAATCGATCAGACCAATCGCTATTTTCAAAATTAGAAACAGCTTGCTCAAAAGCGGGGCCGTCAAGTTCTACAGCTTCAATAATTTCAGCATTACTTCTTTGCGCCATCATAAGGCTAATAACTCCCGTACCTGTTCCTAAGTCTAGAATAGAAAATTCATCAGAAACTGTGGCCCAAGCACCAAGTAAAACACCATCGGTCCCAATTTTCATGGCACATTGATCTTGTTCAACAGTGAATTCTTTGAATTGAAAAGGTTTGTTCATTTGTGTTTGAAATGTTTTTAGGATAAAAAAGATTATTTAATGATGAAATGATGCTGTTTAACGATGAAACAATTACACTATTCAGCAATTAAATGTACATGTCCACCAAACCTTCAGGTGTTTTTAAAAACATGATTTTATTTTCTCGATCTATTTTTACAATAAGTTGATCAAGCATAGGGATTAGCATTTGTGCAGTCCCAAATTCAACTTCAAATAAAGGTTGCGCAGTTGTATCATTAACACCAGTAATGATACCAATGTCTCCATGCTTTTCATCTTCTACTTGAAAACCTATGACTTCATGGAAATAGAATTTTTTACCTGTAAGCTTAGGTAGCATGGTAAGTGGAAGATAGACACCAGCTTTTAAAATAGCATCCGCATCTTCTTCATTTTCTATGGTTTCAAATCTAACACGAAGTTGATTTCCTTTTTGTAGTAATGAAGATTCAATAAAAAATGGAATCAAGTTATTGCCAAGGTTGACAAAAACTGATTCCATTTCTTGGTACAATTCAGGTTCATCCGTATCAAGTTTGATAACGACTTCTCCTTTAAAACTGTGTTTTCTAACGATTCTGCCTAAATAAAAACAATCTTCTTTACGCATATCGTTACAATGATTTACTCAGCAGCATTTTCTTCAGTAGCTTCTGCTTCTGGAGCAGCCTCTTCAGTTGCTTGTGAAGCAGCTTCAGCCTCTGCAGCAGCAGCTTCAGCTTTCAAAGCATCTTCTGCAGCTTGAGCGTCATCAATACGTTTTTGGTTTACTGCTTGTTCAGCTGCAAAAGCTTTCGCTTTTACCTCAGCCTCAGCTGCAGATAATCCATCTTTTTTAGCTTGGATTCTTGCTTCTTTCTCAGCAACCCATGCATTGAATTTTTCTTCAGCTTGTTCTTCAGTAATTGCTCCTTTACGAACTCCACCAACCAAGTGATTTTTCAACATTGCACCTTTGTAAGATAAAATTGCTTTCGCAGTATCTGTAGGTTGTGCTCCGTTTTGTAACCATTGAACAGCTCCGTCAACATCCAAATCGATAGTTGCAGGGTTTGTGTTTGGGTTGTAAGTTCCTAATTTAGCTAAGAATTTACCATCTCTTTTAGAACGAGCATCTGCTGCTACGATTGCATAAAATGGTTTTCCTTTCTTACCGTTTCTTTGTAGTCTAATTTTTACTGACATAATTTAAATTTTAAGGTTCTCGACCTTGATTATTAATGAGCTGCAAAATTACACTTTTTTATCAAATCAGAGCTAATTTTCTTAAAAAAATAACCATATGGAATTCAGTGCTTTAACTGGGTGCTATAAGGACTGTTAAATACAGTAAGTTTTTGCCGTGGCTTGAAAACGTTTTATCTCCTCATCACTCCATTCTACTGACTTATTTAATTCTGTTGCCAATAGTTTTGCAATAGTAGGAGCAGCCTCTATACTAGCCTTTGCATCTAAGAATAATAAGCGTGTTCTTCGTGCTAATAAGTCCTCAATGGTTTTTGCTTTTTCATACCGAATGGAAAAGAGTAGTTGTCCAACGGTAATCGTATAGTTTGGATGGATACGGTTTTTATGTGATGTTTTTTCTGAAATTATTTTTTTTATGGAGGAGGCATCAGAGCCGTAGATACTTAAATCCCCGTGTAAAGAAGCGTTTTTGTCATATCCATGCAGCTTTAAAGTAGCTGTTGGCGATTTAACTCGAGGTAGTGAAACTAAGGTAGATGCGGCATTGATAACGTCTTTTGCCATTTTTCTATACGTGGTCCATTTCCCACCCATAATACTAACCAATCCGCTATCGCTAATTTCAATTCTATGTTCTCTAGAAATTTCTGATGTATTATTAGGATTGCCAGAACTTGCCAAGGGACGAATACCGGTAAAGATACTTTTGATGTCTTTTTTTGTTGGGTTTTTAGTAAGATAAATTGCTGCATGACTCAGTAGAAATTCAATTTCTTCTTCTTGAGGTATTGGGTCTAATGGGTGTTCAGAAATTGGAGTGTCAGTAGTTCCAATTAAAAGTTTTCCATGCCACGGAACGGCAAATAACACTCTACCGTCCTTGGTTTGAGGTATCATAATCGCTTTGTTTCCGGGAAGAAATTTTTTATCGAGAACAATATGAACTCCTTGACTGCCTTTCATGATCGTTGAACTTTGTCCGTTGTCTTTTTTTCTTATTTCATCGGCATATACTCCGGTTGCATTTATAATTGCCTTGGCTTTGATTTCTGTGGTAGTGCCTGTTTCTAGATCTTCTATTACACCACCAATAATTTTGTTTTCCTTTTTTAAGAAACTATTGAATTTTGTATAGTTTAGTAGGGTGCCTCCATGATTTTCTGCAGTGCGCATCATGCTAATTAATAAACGTGTATCGTCAAATTGACCATCATGATATAATATCCCACCTTGTAAGTTTTTTTGTTCTATGGTAGGTAAGTAAGTAACTGTTTCTTCTTTTGATAAAAATATGGAATCACCAAAACTCTCTTTTCTAGCTAACAAATCATAAAGTTTAAGACCAATTCCGTAGAAAGGACCTTCCCACCAATCGTAATTAGGAACAATAAATTCTAAATCATGAACAATATGTGGTGCATTTTTTTTTAGAATGGCTCTTTCTTTGAGAGACTCCATCACCAATCCTATATTTCCTTGTTGTAAGTATCTGACACCTCCATGAATTAGTTTAGTGCTTTTACTAGATGTCCCTTTTCCAAAATCACTTTGTTCGACAAGTAGTGTTTTGTATCCTCTTGAAGAGGCGTCTATCGCAGCTCCAATTCCTGTTGCTCCACCTCCAATAATCAGAACATCCCAATCTATGTTTTCAATATCTTTATTCATTTGTAAGTTTTGCTAATTGTTGTTGCATCCATAAGGGACGGTCTGTTGTAATGGCATCTGCTCCATATTGCAAAAATCGAAGTGCTTTTTGGGGCTCATTGATGGTCCAGGTATATACTAGTAATTGATGCTTTTTTATTTCTTGAACCCGTTGTGCATTTAGGGATATAATGTAAAAAAGTTGTGCAACCTGCTAAATAACAGTAGATTGAGGTTTAGACACAACAATTTTACGATGCACAACTTCCAAGCAAATTACGACAAAATTC
>Ga0209223_10001302_pt1 | contig 27620 bp, 35 predicted proteins | sample COG_06_FD_184750 | JGI IMG/M metagenome (GOLD analysis project Ga0209223, IMG submission 184750) | Pelagic Microbial community sample from North Sea - COGITO 998_met_06 (SPAdes) (version 2) | ecosystem: Environmental > Aquatic > Marine > Neritic zone/Coastal water | place: Helgoland, sampling...
GAAAAAGGTGAGAATGGTGAAAAAGGTGAAAAAGGTGAGAATGGTGAAAAAGGTGAGAATGGTGAAAAAGGTGAGAATGGTGAAAAAGGTGAAAAAGGTGAGGATGGTGAAAAAGGTGAGAATGGTGAGAATGGTGAAAAAGGTGAGAATGGTGAAACTACCAAATCAATATTATGGAATAGTTTAAATCATGAACAATCTAAAATTGATTCTACTTTACAAACTTTTTGTGTTGTACCATATATTGGTACAAAATATTTGAATGTTAGTTTAGTTGTTTCAGGTGTAGGTAATTATTTAGATATAGTAATTAAAAATATGATGTTAGATGAAGTAATTTATGAATTACATCATACTTTATCAGATAATAAATTTCATATTATTTCAATAGATGAAAATGTATTACTTGAAAACACAGCTTTAATATTAAAGTTAAAATCAGATAATAGTTCTCTTAAACTATTAGCCGCTGAATTTTTAATGTAATTATCTTAATAGTTATCTTAAACTATTAAGATTTTAATAAGAGTTCTCTTATTGGATCATACCTCTTGTTATTTATGGTTCTTCTCATAATATCATAACAATTAAATGAATCACCTTCTAACAAAGCTTGAATAATATTACTTGAAAATCCAGAAATTAAACAAGTACCATTTGAATCCGTAGACACTGGATAATCATTTGTTTTTCCATTAACATTCCAAAAAATTATGTTAGGTCTTTTATAATTATGTATTTTATATTCTTTTTCAATTTCTTGAAAATTTGTTTTACCTGTATTTGTATCATTAAATTGCATATCCGAAAATATAAATATATTTTTCGGCATATCATATTCTTTAAGATTATGAATAATAGCTGATTTTAAAATTAACTTAAATACAGCCATTATATCAGTAGACATCCCCCACGGTGCTGATAATATTTGTTTCACTTTTTTATCTAAACTATTTTCTTCAATAACATAAAAACTTGGTTTTTCATCAAAAGTTATAATATTATTATGAAATTGTCCTTTTACAGCATTAGATATAATTAGAGAAAGTGATATCGCTACATCCATAGGACACACAGAGCTACCAGATGATGAAAACGTCATACTACCACTTACATCCGTTACACAAATACAATCTTTTAGAAATTCTTTTTCACATGTTTTATTTTCTAAATTTTTCCACTGTCTTTCAGAGACTTGATCGTATTTACCATTTCTTACTTCTTGTACTAATTCATATGGAAATATTTGTTTATAATTAACTTTAACTTTTCCTTCACGTAGTTTATTCTTCCATTCTTCAAACCCTGATTTGTTATGTTTTTCAAATGAATTCTTTAATCTTTTCATTGCACATGATGGTACTTTACTGTATTCTATATCATCCCATTTATTAGTACACATTAATTTTTCTACTATATTAAGATACTCCCTCAAAGGTGTAGTAATACATTTTCTATAATTGCGGGGAGTTAATTTTAATTCTTTACATAACAAAGATACTATTTTATGTTTAAAATCCAACGAATCCTTTTCTGTAGGTGCCCATTTAGCACATAAAGATATATTATCTCCGTTTTTCATTTTTTCAACATCATTTAATAACTGTTTGGCATAAAATTTCACAAAATTTATCTGTAGTTTTCTCAATTTTACTAAATCATCTGATGTTATATTACTATACCAATTTGAATTTATGATATTAATATCTTTTGAAAGATCTAAGACACTTGGCCATAAATCTAATAAATCATCCCATCTTCCATACTCTGGAATTAAACTAAATACTTTTAAAAAATCATCTGGGTAATTTACAAATAACCAACTAAATGCTAATCTACCTAGATATCTTTCACCTTTTCCATTTCTACAATCTCTAATATGAAATATTAATAAAATTGTATCTACCTTATTATCTTTAATAGCGTTATTTAAAATCTCAAACAGTCTTGGTGCATTTAAACCACGAACTGAGCTATAAAATAAAGATAAAAGCCCAGCTGAAGTATTAGTTTTATCTGGAGTTGACAAAGTATGAGCTCCGTTCCAAGTTTTTTGTTGTGTATTATTAATTGCTGTTGTAAAACTATGAGTCATTTTTATATAATATTTTATATGTTTAAATATTATTTTTAATCATAATATTTTGAGACAACATTTGGCCATATAATGTTATAGTTTGTTTTTGTGTTTCAATTGTATTAATAAGTTCTTTATTTTTCTTTTTCATATGTCTATATCTATTTTCAGATTCATTTTCATCTTGTTCTATTTCCGAAATTCTTTCTTTTAATAGAAGAATTTCATCTTGTAATAAATCAATTTGTTGTTCTAAACTTTCATTAGAAAATTCTAATTGTGATTTTTCATTATTTAATTCTAAAGCAGATTCTCTCCATAATTCTGCTTTAGATTTTAATGTTTCGTATTTTGTATAAGATACTGTTTTTTTTCTTATCATAATAAATTAAAATATTTACTTTATATTATAAGTCTATAAATTTATAATATAATTATATCTAGAAACTAAGAACTTAGTTCTTGTGATCTAGCCACAAAATGACCACGCAATCTTAATGCATCATAAATATCATCTTGCATAATAGTTTTAGTATTATGTTCTGAATTTACAACTAAAATTGTATTGACAATATCTTCTAATTCTTTTTCCGCTATTTCTCTAATAGAATCATAACAATCATTTGACATACTTTTCACTCCTGCTTTTCTTGCTAATCTTGTAATTGAAGGGTTTGTAATATTCTGCATATATAACTTTATTTTCTCTTATGAACTCTTTAAGTTAACAAAATATATATTATTTACATGGCTTAAAAAGAAGCCTAAAGAACAATAAATGGAAACACCTAATAAAGTAATTAGAAAGAAAAGCTCTCGTGTTTTCGAGACTTACATTTCTAAAATTTTAAAAACAATATCGTCTTCTAATGGAATAACAGCTAATTCCAAACAACAGACGAATAGTGTTTTGTCAGCTGTATCAAAGTTAATTTGTGAAAAAGTTTTTATATTAACTGAAATTTCAAAGAAAAAGACTATTTCTGATAAAGAAATTAGAAATTCAATTAAAATCTTATTTCCAGCAAAATTGGCAAACTCAATTATTGAAAATGGAGATATTGCTATAGATAATTTTAATAATAAAGAATTATCAAAAGGAGTTAGTAGGCAGGATAAAGCATGTATAATTTTTCCACCATCACAATCTGAAAAATTTCTTCGTAATTTTGGTTATTCAAAAACCATGGTTACATCTAATGCTCCGGTATTTCTAGCTGGTTCACTTGAATATTTTGCTACTATAATTCTTAAAAACGCAGTTGAACAAGCTAGAAATAATAAAAGAGTACGTGTCACTATCAGAGATTTAGAAATTGCTGTGAGAAATGATGAAGATATGGATATGTTTTTTACAATGAATAAAATTTGTTTTCTTGGAGGAGGTGTAAAACCATTTATTTATCATTCTCTTCTTAAAAAGAAAAATAGAAAAAAGAAAGTTGTTAAAAAATCAGATGATTTAACAGAAACAGAAACAAATAAAAAGAAACATCGATTTAGGCCTGGTACTGTTTCTATTCGTGAAATTAAGAAATTCCAAAAACTAAGTAACTCTTTAACATTTGCAAAATTTCCTTTTGAAAAAATTTTACGTGAAACTATTAATAAATTAAATACAGAAAACACAACAGTAAAAATTAGTAAAGATGTTTTTACCATTACACAATATTTTTTAGAACAACGTCTAATTGAAGTATTAAAAAATTGTAATTTTGCTGCTATACACGCAAACAGAGTTAAACTTATGCCTATTGATATAAAATTTGTTAGTTCTCTTTCTTTTGGTATGAAAAATCCTTATACTAAAAATATAGATTCTCTAAATGAAATATGTGAAACTCAAGAAATAGAATTTTTAAATGATGAAAATGTTTACGAGGAAGAGTGTGATGAAAATGTTTGCGAAGAAGAAATTGAGGAAGAATGTGAGGAAGAATGTGAAGAAGAGTTAGACGAATGTATAGGAGTTTAAAAATTTAATAAATTTTTATTTAGATTTAAATAAAAAACTTATGAAATTTTGGAAGATATTACTAATTACACTACTTGTAGTCTATATTATATTAACTTTAATAATTACAGTAAGTGTAGTTATACTATATACTATATATAATAAAAATAAAATAGCAGTTTTTAATACTTTTGAAAATAAATTATTTTGCAATGAATACTATTGTCCTAATACAATATTAAAAATAAATGATATACCTAAACAAATAACAAGTAAATATCAAGAAAACATGGCCCAATACGTTTTTAATCTAATTAGTGTTCTTGGTTCAAACAAAAAAGAACTTATTCAAAAACAAAAAGGATTAGACGTTATAAAAAAACTATACAACTCAACAGAAGACAAACCATTTGGTGTAATATTTTATGATAAAGCAAATAAAACATTATTTATTATTTTTAGAGGAACTATTAATATTGGAGAATGGATGCAAGATTTTGATGTTTCTCAAAAGAGTTATACTTTACCTATTATTAAAAATTCTACTAAGAATAAGAATAATAATATTCAATCTATGTTTTCTTTATCTCCTGGAAATATTGTTAAAATTCATTCAGGGTTTATTGATGTTTACACAAAATTTAGACTTGAATTACTTAATAAAGTAAAAATTATTAAACCATCAACTATAATTGTATCTGGTCATAGCCTAGGTGCAGCAGTAGCTACAATTGTTGGAACAGAGTTATATATGAAAGGTTATGATACTATAATATATAATTATGCATCCCCAAAGGTAGGTAATGAAGTATTTTCTAAAGTGATAAAAGATAATTCTATTCCATTATATAGACATGTTAATACATCAGATATTATACCAACATTACCACCAAGTGTTGTTCCTAACTTAAATATACCTTCAAAACCATATTTTTATTCTCATAGTGGTAAGGAAATTACATTCACTGATAATAGATTTTCATATATTAATAACCATATACTTCCTTGTTATAAAAAATATTTATTTAATTAATAATGACTTAAAAATAGATAATAATAAGAAAAATGAATTCAAATACACCATCAGATACAATTGATCTACAACTTAATACAGATCAAAAAGATTTAAGTAAGGAATTACAAACATCTAATGATTTAAAAAAAGAAAATTCTATAAAAGATAATACAGAAGTAACTCAAGAAACCAGCCATATAATGACAGGTGAATATGTAACTTTAATGGAAACTAATGGAAAAGAATGTGAAAGTTGGTATTACTTTATTCGTTGCAAAGATAATATGGAAGCTCTAGAACATTTACAACAACAACTAGAAGCTATAGATTGGTATATTTTAGATGATTTAAGTACATTTGATTTGGATCTTGAACATTTAGTAGATGCTAAAACTGCAAAACAAATAACAAAACTAGAATTAAATTCATATTCTTTCCATCGTAAATTTGATGGTAAACTTGAAAAAATTAATTTTAATTTCAAGAAAAAAGATATGAAAAATAACAATCGTTTAATGGAAAAAGTATTTGATTTAATTGGTTATGGGCAAATAGAAGATTATATTAATGATGAAGATATTGACTCAGAAGATTTGGAAACAGACAGTGATACTGATACAGAAGATGAATCTGGTTCAGATTCATCTTCTGATGATAATGAAAAACTAAAAAGTAAAATACCTTCTTCACTTATGGACACCGGACTACCTAAATGGGTAAAAGCAAAAAGAAAGAACAATAAAAGATAAATTAAACTATTATATATGAGAAATCTATTTCATTAATTACAGGTATTTGTATTGGTAATCCACACGATCTACCTGTAATATCATATTGTTGGTCACCAATTGACATTACAATTTTATAACCTCTTTCTTCGATATTTAGTCTAGCTTTTTCTTTTGATACAAATGGATTCTTAGAACCTTGTTTAATAAAATAAAAAAACCCTATATCTCCTATAAAAGCATCTGTTAATTGTTTTTTTGTTATTTCGATTGTTTTTTTATTACCATATCTACTTGTTATAATAGCTGTTGTTATCCCCAGCATATTACAATAATAATATACAGCTCTGATTGGTTCAATAACTTTATATTTTTTATCTAATAAAGTATTGTCAATGTCAAAAACTACAACAGTATTTTCAATGTTTTTTAAGTTACTTAAATAATTTATACATTTATTTGCAATATTAACTATGGTAAAATACAAATCTCTGTTGTTAGTGATTAGTATATCTTTCATTTATTATTATATAATAAAATAAAACTATGTAGTTTTATTTTACGATTTACATGTAACGTATAATATTTTTTGTAAAAATAGTTTTAGTATTTCTAAAAAATATTATCTTTACTAAAAATATTAAAATAATTAAACAAATAAATATAAAAAATGGATATAATATCCATTTTTTATATTTATTGTAATTAAAAATAGTAGATAATTTATCTACATTTTTATTCTCTTCTTTATTTTTTATATTATTTAATAAGTTAGTAGGATTTACATTAGAATAACTATTTAATTCAGTACATGCCATTAGACAATTTTCTATATTGTAAGTATCTTCGTTATTATTAAATATATACATATCTTTAATTTTTTTAAACCATGGAATACACGAACCATTAACACATTTAAATCTAAGGTCTCTGATATTAGTCTGCATAGATTCTTCTGTTAAGACATATATAGGTGATAATTTTTCTTGAGACCATTCGTGATCTTTTGTTGGTGGGTTTTTATCAAAACTTGGTACTATATTATTTCCAAACTTATAAAAATATAAAGGAACTGTATACGGAACAATATTATTATATGTTAAAAAATATACACAATTTTTCTTTGTAAAGAAAAAATCGTAATCAATTTTAAGTTGTGTAGAATTGTAAGGAAATCCTTTGTTTCTAGTTACACTATATAACTCCATACCAATAGGTATTGGTCTCATAACAGGATCAACCGCATAAAACACACTATTTAATTTCCAACCATCTGCAACAGGTTTACAGTTAAAATTACCTGATTTGTCTTTTTTTGAATTACCAATATATCCATGATACAAATTTGACGAACTATCATATTTATGATAAATACAAAAAGGTAAAATAAAATTTTTATTACTCATTTATTATATACATATATCTAAAGTATTTCACATTTTATATCCCATATAAATTAGTTGGTCGTAAATATAACTATATATATTTTCTATTTTTACTGTATATGGAATTATAATTAAATCTATACCTTTTTGTTTACAAATTCTATATTTCATATCATCTCTGTATTTTTGATTTAGGAAAGAATCTTTGTTTCTGTGGAAAAAAGGTATATATTTATAGTGTTGTTCCCCATTATATTCTGCCGCTATCTTTAATTTAGGATTGTAACAATCCAATTCTAAAGCATGATTATTTCCGGTAACTGGGTTTAATAAAAAATCAGGTCTTGCTTTTTTAAATGATTGTCTAAAAATAGATTCAAGTACTCTTCTTGTTTCTATCTCACCTTTACTATCATTTTTCTCATCTAAAGGAACTATTTTTCTTGAATTCTTATAATTATTATAAGAAATAAAATTAGACTTACTCCAAGAACCAATTTTACTTGTTAGTTTTCTAAAAAATCCATAAATTAGTATAAATAATATACATAAAACTAAAATAATTTCAAATCCATAATTATTCCATGTATTTTTAATTTTTATAAACTGATTAAACATTTATCATTAGCTATTCTTAATCTTTTTTGTTAAAAAATAATGTAATAATACTAATATAGACCAAAATACAATAGACAAAATCCATATTGTTTTATAAGATATCTTTGTTTTCGTAACCATAAAATAATAAAATGCTATTGAAAATAATAAACTAAGTGTTACAAAAAAATAATTTTCTGCATAATCAGATGATTTTTGTCTAGTTTGAAGAAGTATAATAGATACTAACCCAGTAGGTACCCCACCTATAATAGCTGCTAAACCAGGATTATCCATATGAGTTGCTGAATATTTAACACCGGAGATTACACTACCACCAATTAAAAAAGGGATAGCTAAAGATTTTAATGTTTTTAAGAAAGTCATTTATTTTATTAAATGTAAGAAAATTCTATTTAATAAAATTCTTATATTTAAGAAAATTCTATTTAATAAAATTCTTATATTTAAGAAAATTCTTATATTTAATAAAATAAATGACAACAGAAGAAAATTTTTCAGAACCATGTGAAAAATACTATACAATTTTTACAGAAGGACATACTGAAGGTGATAAGTATAAATTTTTATCTCCTTTTGAATTTAAAAATATACTTTTAAAAGAAGCTTCAAAAAGTAAAAAACCCATTCTAAATGCAGGAAGAGGAAATCCTAATTTTTATCAAACTACCACGAGAAAAATGTTTAGTATATTAAATTCAATATGTACTGATATAGGAGAAGAAAACTCTGATTTTGTATCACTGGGTTACATGCCGGATAAAAAAGGTTTATTTGATAAAATGCAAAAATATATTAAGAAAAATAATTATGGTGATAAAAATGAAAAAACAACATTGTTAAAAATTTTTAAGAATATGAAAAGATTAAATAAAGGCACACATAAAGATGATTTTGCGTATGATTTGTTTATTTCAATAATTGGTTGTTTTTATCCAGATCCTCCCCGTATACAAAACTTTTTAGAACCAGTATTAGTAGAATATTTCGAGAAGAAAATATATCGTCCTAAAAAACCTTTGAAAGAAATTTGTGATAATGTTTTAAAACTTAAAATTAAAGTTATGCCTACAGAAGGATGTGCTGCTGCTATACTATATGTTCTTAATTCGTTAAAATATAATGGTCTTGTATTACCCGGTGATTCGATAGCTATAATGACACCTATTTTCTCACCTTATCTTGAAATACCAAATCTACGTAATTATGATCTAACACAAATTTGTATAAACGCTGATCAAGATAATAATTGGAATGTACCTATGACAGAAATAGAAAAACTTGCTGATCCTAAAATAAAAGCACTATTCTTGGTTAATCCAACAAATCCAACAGGATTTTCAATGTCAAAAGAAACAGTTAATAAAATGGCAAAATTCATCAGAGAATACAATCCAAATATAATAATATTAGAAGATAATGTTTATGCTCCTTTTGTTGATGAGTTTAATGATTTTTTTAATATATTACCGAGAAACACAATAGGTGTTTTTTCTTTTTCAAAATACTTTGGTACTACTGGGTATCGTTTAGGAACTATAGTTATGCACAATAGTAATATTATTGATTCTAATTTATTAGTTAATAGACCAGAAGAGGTGAGAAAAGAAATAGATTCTAGATACAAAATTATTGCAACTAATCCATCAAAAATAAAATTCATTGATAGAATTTTAGCAGACTCTAGACAAGTAGCAGAGGCACATGTAGCTGGTTTAAGTACACCACAACAAACACAAATGGGTTTAATGGCAATGTATGATTTGTTAGATGTTCAAAATGTTTATAAGAAAAATTTAGAAAAATTATTGAAAATAAGAATGAAAGAATTATTAGAACCAATAAATTTTAAACTAAAAGAATCTGGTTTAAATTCAAACTATTATATAGTAATTGATATTATTAAACTAGTTGATAATATAACAGGAGAGGGTAATTGCGGAACTTATATGTTAAAACACAGAGATCCATTAGAATTTTTATTAAAATTAGCTAAAAAATATGGAACCGTATTACTACCTGCTGTGGGATTTGCTGGCCCATTTTGGGGAGTAAGAGTTTCTCTAGCTAATTTAGAAACAGAGCTTTATAGACCTATAGGTGAAAATATCAAGTTATTAATAGATGAATATATTAAAGATTTTAATATTTGGAATCATAAACAATTATTAGAACAAGAAAAAATTAGAGTATAAATTTATCTTTAATAAAAATAAACATGCCATTAATAAAAAATTTCAACTCTACTACAATTTGGAAAGCATTTGTATTAAATTCTATAGCATCATCTATAACAATTGTTATTGCTATTATATTAAAATCAAAATTTGATAAATATTATGGTAAAGATAATTATAAAGGAATATCAATAACTTTTTTTATAACTTTTTTAATTTCTTTTTTTTGCTTTTTAACAATGCATATTATTTTTGGATATGGTAAAAGCATGGTATCTAATTAAACATAATATTTTAGATGTTTTTAAATACATTATATTTAAAAACCAGTTCATATAAGAATGTTTATTATCTTCATTCTTTAATAAAGATATCTGAAATCTTTTTAATTTTGATAAAAAAAATTACATAAGAAGATAAACATATAATATAAAATAAATGTCTAATAATATATTATTCACAGTACACGACAGTATTTACGTTAGAAACATAATATCATATAACATTGAATATGTCTCTGACATTGATAATATTTTACAAAATAGTTTTGAAGAAGATCAAGAAGAATTGTCAAGAAATAATAATATTAATTTAGAAATAGAATGTGAAACAATAACTAGTTCTGAAAGTGATAAACTAGAAATTATGTGCACAATTTGTTGTTCAAACTTTATTGTAAATGATAAAATATCTAAATTAAAGTGTGACCACACTTTTCATCATAATTGTATAAAAGAATGGGGTTATTATAAATCGTCTTGTCCTTTATGCAAACAGTCTATACCTACTATAAATAATAATTAGTAATTTAAACATTTGTAGACAAAAATTACAAATTTTATTTTATTAATAAATATAAAATATTAATTATTAAAAAAAACTAGATTCAAATAAATACTTGTTAGAAAAAGAAAGTATTGTTTAAATATAGTTTACATTTTATATAACTTATATATACACTCAAAAAATAAATTTAAAAATTAATTATAACTTAAGAATAAAAATATAAAAACAAAACAAAATGTCTCAAGAAAATACTCAACTAACCAAAGTACAAGGATATAACCCAAAAACACAAATGATTTTTTCTGAACCAATTGCGGGTTCTGTTCCAAACAGTACTCCTAAAATTGAATTCAAAAGAATCAATATTAACACTAAAAACAGTGATGGAACTATCGGAGAACTTATTCTTCCAACAGAAAGACTTTTTTCATACGGAGTTTCTGAAAATTTAAGCCAAGAAAGTGGTAAAATTACTGGGTATACATTTCCACTATGTATGTACACACGTGATTGTCCTACAAAAGAAGAAATAGAATGGGTTGATACATTTGAAAAAATCATAGAAAATTGCATTGATCACCTTGTTGAAAACAGTTCGGAAATTGAACTGTTTGAATTACAACGAAGTGATCTTACAAAAGCAAAAGGGGGTTTAAATCCAATGTATTGGCGAAAAGAAACAGTAAAAGATGAAGAAACTGGTAAAAAAATCTTAAAAAATGTAGAAGGGCAAGGCCCAACTCTTTATACAAAACTAATTTTTTCAAAGAAAAATGATAAATTTCTTACAGATTTCTTTGACAGTTCAGACCAACCTATAAACGCAACTGATTTAATGGGAAAATACTGTTATGCAAATGCGGCAGTAAAAGTTGAATCAATTTTTATGTCTGGTACAGGTAAATTATCTTTACAGATAAAACTATACGAAGCTGTAGTAGAACTAATGAAAACAGGAAAACAAAGACTACTGGCAAGACCTAGAGCAACTTCAAAAGTACTAGCTGCTAAATCAACAGATAATACTAGTAATCTTCTAGAAGATGATGGTGATGAATCAGAAGGTAGTTTAGTAGATGAACAAGAAATTCCGGCTGTTCCAGTTAAGAAAACTATTCGCAGAGTTAAAAAAGTAACTAAATAAATATTATTATTATTATTAATATATTTATATAATAGAATTAATCTTATACTTATTAAGTATAAGATCAAAATTATTTTTTGTGTGGATCTCCTATACAACTTTTACCACTTCTATCTGTATACCATATATGTCCTTGTTTACATTTCTTATCATTATAAGCACAAGGACATGTACTAATAGCTTCTTCGTTACATATTTGACAATTACCAATATTTTTATCTAAATTATAATTAGCATATAATTTATTATTTTCTGTATTATCAAAATCATTAGTACTTTCAAATTTTTCATTAGTTCCTTCAGAAAAAGTTTTATAAACACTATTTTTTGAATAATTACTTGTTGTAGGGTGTACATATCCGGAAATACTGTCAGGACGTTTAATATTACTCATTTTTTAACACAAAATATATTTTTAAATTATAGTTTCTTATTAAATTAATAAAAAACCTTATATATTAACACCATCCCACAACTTATTAGCACATCTTGTTAAACTATTAACATTATAATGCTCGTAATCTATATTTATATCTAAACACAACCAACACCATTTAATTCCACACACTGAACAAATTATTTTATTACAAGCAACATAACTACCATCTACTTTCTTTTCTTTTTCTATAGGAATACTACAACCAGGACATAATTTAATATCACCACTTAATATTTTACTATTAATATATTTTGCTTCATCTGTGTTATTTTGCTCTAATTTAAGTTGTATACAACATTTCCCATAATGATAAGGACTAACATTACAGTTCTTACACCAATTTTGATTACAAGTTAGACACGTTATATCACAATTATAGTCATATGGATGTTGAACCATCAATTGACCACAATTAGAATTAAAACATACAAAAGAGTTCTGATCAGTTAATAAATAATGTATCCTAAAATAATCAGTATATATACTAAAAATATCAGGTATTTTTATTTTAAATATGTCAATTTCATATCTACACATATTTCTTGATTCACCACAATATGACCCGGGACATTTAATACTAGTAACATTTATATATATTTTATTTCTCAGATTTTTTGTTATTTGTTCAAAAATAGGTTTTAAATACCCTTCAGAACAGTCCTCACATAAAATATGAGACTGTCTTCTTGTCTTATGAAGTAAAATATAATGACCAACTATTGCTTCACAACAAATTAAACAGTTTTTATTATTATGTTTACTCATTTATATAAAAACATCAAATATTTAAATAATAAAATTGATTTATACTTATGTATTATTTTTAAATAAATACAAATGAAACAACAAAAAATACCACACCTTTACAATAAAACATCAAACGGGAAAATACAAATATGGTCAATTTCTGTTTACGAAGAAGATTCAAAAGGAGTTATTGAAATTCAAAGAGGATTCATTGATGGAAAAATACAAACTCAAAAACAAATAATAAGTAAAGGAAAAAATATCGGTAAGAAAAATGAAACAACACCTTATACACAAGCTTTAGCAGAAGCAAAATCAAAATGGAACACTAAAAAAACTAAAACTGGATATTCTGAAAATATCAAAGAAAATACAGAAACAAACCAAAATAATACAAATATAAATCCAATGCTAGCTAAAGATTTCAATAAAGACTCTAATAAACTAAAATGGGAAGAAGGTATAGTTTGGCAACCAAAACTTGATGGAGTACGAGCAATTATAGGTTTTCAAAACAATAATATCTTTATCAAATCAAGAGGTAATAAATTCTATCAAAATCTAAACCATATTAAAAATATATTAAAAGAATTATATATTAACGGTACCATACAACAAAATATCTTAATAGATTGTGAACTTTACACTAATCTTCTATCATTTGAAGAAATTACTGGTATTTGTAGAAAACAAAAAGAACTAAATAAAGATTACAAAGAAAAAGAATTAAAAATAAAAGCTCATATTTTTGATATTATTGATACCAATCTACCTAATCTAACTTTCGAACAAAGATATATGTATTTACAAAATATGTTCGTAAAATTACCAAAAGAAATTATATTAGTAAAAACAGAAGATATTTTATCAGCTGATTATCTCAACGAAATACATGACAAAGCAACAGAAGAAGGATATGAAGGAATTATGTTAAGAAACAAACAAGGGATTTACAAACAAGGTCCAACAAGATCAAACGATTTAATTAAAATGAAAAAAATGATTGATGATGAATTCGAAATTGTAAACTTTAAAGAAGGAGTTGGTTTAGAAAAAGAAACTGTTATATGGTCATGTAAAACAAAAGATGGAAATATATTTTATGTTAGACCTACAGGTACAAGAAAACAAAGAAAAATATGGTTCAATGACGGTGATAATTATATCGGTAAATTCCTAACAGTGCAGTTTCAAGAGTTATCAAAAGATAAAGTACCTAGGTTTCCTGTAGGTATTGAAATCAGAGATTATGAATAAAATTTTACAAGAAATACAAAATAATTCATATTATAATTAAATCTACATAAAAATACCATTTTATTATATTTAAATGTAGGAGTTTAATTCTTTTGATTAAAATATTTTGATAATAAATATATATTATAAATGAATAGTAACAGATACTTTTACGAAAACCCAGGAATGTATACATCTTGTAAGACTAAATACAATAAAGAAAAAGATAAAATGGTTGATTCTACTATAACTGATGTATTTGATTGTTGTTTAAAAAATTGTGAACCAACAGTTAAGTTTTGCAAATATTACTGTCATACAAATAAAAATCATATACACCCATTAAAATATTGTTTAAATAATTGTGATATTCATAATAAATTTTGTAAACAAACATGCGAACTAAGTTCAAAATATACTTTAACAAACTCAAATATTTATTATAAGTGCACAGAACAATATTGCGATAATATGAAAGATATAAAAAAATGTATTAATAAAAATCAAGATAAATTAAAAAAATGTTGTATGACTAACTGTACACCACAAAAAAATTTAAACTGTAATAAATACTGTGATTACTTTGAAAATTATTTTAAAGAAACTAAACAAAAAAATACATATCAAACACAAACACAAACACAAAATATTAAAAATTCTAATAATAAAATAAACATTTTTTTAATAATAGGTATCTTTTTTTTTCCTATAATTATAATCATAATATATTTAAATACATACAAAACTTAATTTGATTTTAAAAATTAAGTTTTATTAAATAATAATCAAATGCAAACTTCATATATCACAAGACGTGTAGTACTACATCCACAACAACTTACAAAAAAGATTAATAAAGGTATCAAAAAACAATTAGTCTTAGATACAAAAAATGAATGTACTAAACAATATGGGTATATTTTAAAAATAAATAAAATACAGGAAATTATTGATAATGAAGATACAGTATTAAATGTAAAATTTTCAGCACAAACATTAAAGCCAGAGATAAATAAAACATTAAAAGGAGAAGTTTACAAAATATATAAAGATGGTATTTTTATTGATGTATTAAAAAAACAAAAAATACTCGTACCATCAACTAATTTAACAGATTATACATTTGATGAAGAAAATAATATATATACACATAATTCAATTTCTGATAAAAAAATTAAAGAAAATGATATTTTTGATGTCAAAATAGAAGCCGTCAAGTACAGTAATGGAAAATTTAGCTGCTTTGGTTCTCTTGCTTAAAGAATTAAAAGCCTCAATAAAAATGTCAGACCAAATACAGATATTAAAAGACTTCAAATCACAACTTCTTACTTTTGTAGATGAACTTATTTCACAATTCCCATCTGAAGGTGACTTAGTTATTTTAAGAGTTTTTATAGATAATCAAATTGAAATTAAAAAAGTTATGGATGGTTTTATATATAAAGTTAATTCTAATGATAATAAACTAAGAGATATGATCAAACAAAGAAATGAAGTATTTTTCATTAATCATGACGTATTTAACACAGTAAACAAAGATAAAGTTAGGCATTTCAAAAAATTGTGGTTGTCAGGGGAATTAGATGATGAAGATAAAGAAGTTATTTGGAAATGGATTGATGTATTTTTATTTCTTTCAGATAAATACATCAATACATCAAAACAACAATGTAATTAATAATACAATTTTAAGTTTTATAAAACTTAAAATTTATCAAAAATATAGTAAAATAAAAATAATTTTATTTATAAATGGAAAAATTATCTAATACAAAAAATTTCTTATATGGATCAATAACAATTGCATTTACTCTAGTTCTCACACAAACATGGGTATCAGTAATCAAAGATACAAGTGTACAATTTACAACAAAAATAAGATGTAACAAAAATAAAATGTCAAAAGATAATTATAATAATTGCGTAAATAATCACTCTCTACTTTCTAACTTCTTTTCTGCTATAATTACAACAATAATTATTATTATATTAGCATTTTTGTTCTTTAAATTATCCAAATACGATGTAACTATACAAAATCAACCTTAAACACATATTAAATTATATAAAAAATACCTGTGGTATTGCTAATAGAGCAATCTATCTTGTTCTAGAAAAATCTTCTTAATTAAATTAATATACTTAGAGTTTTTTAACATTTTATTAAAATGTTAAAACTAAAATGTTAAAACTAAAATTACATTAACTTTGAAAATATTAAATTATAAACAATATTTTCACCACACTTAGAAGTATAACTATAATTACAATACCCAATCTTTTCAATTTCACTTTCAATAGATTTAACACGTATACTAGACATTGTTAAGTTCGTAAAAAAATCACCCATACAACAACCACAACAATCTTCATCACATACTCTTATTTTTACATTATTTCTAGGAAAATTTATAACTCTTGACACAATCTCTTCGCAATTACCACAAAATTCTGTATGAACCATATTATACTCTAAACTAAATTCTTTAATTTTTATTTGTTCTTTATTTGCTATCATGATTTGATCTACCAACTTTTTATACTCATCTGAAGAAATCTTTTCTTTAATATCATCTACAAGAGACATTACAGTTTCCATTTTGATTATTAACAAAAATTCTTTTTGTTAATAATCATTTTTATTTTTAAAAACATTAAACCACCAAACTACTTAATTCTTTACTAAATTGACTATTATCTGTTTCCATAGCCTGAATATCTTGATAATAATTAGTATATTGCATAAATTCTTCATCACCTGCGTTTTCCATATAATCCCACGCTATCTTATGAGATGTTCTCTTTATCTCACCTTCTAATAAAGCCTTGGTTAATTTTGTAGCTTTTACATCCTTCTGCACAGTACCATCTTCGTTCTTAAATTGAAATATTTGACGAGATGGATCAGTACATATATATTTAAGCTTACCTTCACCATCTTTCAACATATTATCATACGCAAACTTAGCAACACCCTTCTGACCCTGCGTCAAATACTCGTGAGAAAAACCATTCTGTATCATTTGGTTAACACCCTGCTTAGATAAATCCAAAGGAGTTGCTATCAAAATCTTATTATTGTTGTTTGTTGTATTCTGAACTTTAGGTTGTTTAGCGATCTCCTCAACTGTTGTCGTTGAACGCTCCAACTGCTTCTCCAACATATCATTCTTTGTCTGCAAAATATCCAACTGATGCTTCAAATACACTATTTCATCTGATAATTCTTTATTTTTTACTTCTGTTACATCTTTCTCTTTTTTGAACTTACTTATACAGATTCTATGATGATTATTTAAATTTTCTTTTGATGTTAAATATTTATTACAATAAACACAATGAAAAGTTATATTTTTTATTTCTTCTTCTTGAATTATATTCATTTCTTTTTGAATTTTTAAACAATATTTTGTTGTTTTTTGATGTTTTAATAAATTTCTGTTGTAGGAAAAATCTTTTTTACAATATTCGCAATTATATGACATTTTTTTTCTAAAATTAAATCTTTAAACTCCATTTTTAAAATGGAGTTTTGCTTCATTTACTCCAATAACGCTTCACGAGCATTATTGGAGTAAATGGGATTTTAACTTTATAATAATTTTTAGTTTTTACTTAAATATCAAAAATTAATCAAAGATAATTCTTTTTTCTAAAAAATTTTCTCAACACACAATTAAAATGTGCGCATATATAAAAATTATATATGAGAATTTGTTAAATGTTTAAATATATTATTAAATGGATTGTAAATATTGTAAAAAAATTTTTTCTAATAAATATAACTTAAAAAATCATCAAAGACGAGCTAAATTTTGTCTAGAAATACAGAAAAATAATAATATAGATGTAGTATCTGAATTAATAAAATGTAAATTTTGTGAACATATAACAACACCTGAACATTTATTAAGACATTTATCTAGTTGTAAAAAAAAGATTAAAATTGAAAATAATAAAAAATCAGAAGAATATAAATTTAACAAGGAGAAATTGGAGAGTGATGTTGAGTATTATAAGAATCGTTACGAAGATCTTCAGGAAGATATGTGTGGTTTATTGAAAGATATTGCATTGTCAGCTTTGGATTGTAATAATACGAAGATAGAATTTTTAACTAAAAAATATGTTAAAAGACAGAGACGTGTTGATTATCAGGAAAGAAATGTTATTTATATATTGACAACTGAATTAATGAAGAAAGAAGGGAGATATATTTTGGGTAAAGCCAATAATTTGACAAATCGCCTTTCTACATATAATAAATCTGATGAACATGAAGTTATTTTTTATATTGGATGCGGTGATGAAGATAAAATGAATATTGTTGAAAATTTAGTTTTTCAAAAATTAAAAGATTATAGAGAACAAGCTAATAGAGAAAGATTTATTTTACCTAAAAATAAAGGTATTGATTATTTTGTTGATATTTTAAAAAGTTGTATTGATTTTGTTCAGTAGTATAAATTTTAAATTTATTAATTATTTATAAATAATAAATGAGTTTTGATAATATAATTTGCAAAAAATTAAAAGATAGTTATAATTCTAATATTTTAAAAGATGATCAAGAATTTCTAAAAAAAATATGTGATTTTATAATTTCTTCCAGAAAAGTTCCGATAAAAACATTACACAACTGTAATTACACGTTGATTAAATTAATATACAATAGATATTTTAACCATATACCAATTGTTAAAAATATTGTAGGTCCCTGTTCTCTTACATTATATCATAGTAAAAAATATAATAAAACTATATATGTATTTGGGGAATATCATTGTGATAATTATAAAAATGATAAAAAATGTCCACCAAATTCACAATATTTAACTATTTCAAATTTTCTAGAATCTTGTTCTAGGAATTCTCCTGTTTTTCTTGATATATTTTTAGAATATCCTCGTGTAGCTAAAGAAGGTGAGGCTCCAAGTGGACTTATAGGAAATATTTTAACTAATAACAATATGGATTGTTTTACTAATCCAAAGAAGTCGTATTTAATAGAAACTTGTTCTGTTACACGATGGCATTATGTTGATATACGTTTTGATAAATTTTATAAACAAACATCCTATGCTGGTTATATATATTTTGATTTAAGAACTCCTGTTTTTTCAGTTATTCAGGATAAAAAAATTCAATGGGACAATTTAAATTTTCAACTTTTAATAAATTTTGTTAAAAATAATAGTAATTTGAAAAAACAGTTTTCTAAAAGACCAAGAATTGAAGGAGGTGGGAGTAATGTTTACCCTATTCCAAAATTAATTAATCTATTAAAAAGTATGGGTGTTACAAATCCAAACCATTTTTCTTATAGATTACTTGTATATATTTTATATATATTATTTACTAAGCCGATGGAAGATTTTTATATATTTTGTAAAAATAAGAACATTGAAAGAATTAGAGATTGGATATATTATCAATTTATGTTTATGGACGAGGAGAAATTGCTTGTTAAAGAGATTGAAAGATCCTATGCTTCTGATAATATTAATTATTTTTTAAATACTGAAGTAATAAAATGGATAAATAATAATATAGAAACATTATCAAAAATTGGATCTGAATATATATTTAACAAAAACCAAAGAAATACTCGTTATTTTTTTTATGAACTAAATACAATACTTAGTTTTTTCGGGGATATCGGGTGTTTATTTACTGATTCGTATTTGTTAGCAAGAATATTTAAAACGTTTAATTTAGATTCTAAAGATAACATGCCTGAAACACCAAAAAATTGTATTACTTATGCTGGTGAAAGACATGCAGAAAATTATAGAATATTTTTAGAAAAATACATTGATGATTTTGTAAAAGTTGATCAAGCTTTTAATAATGATTGTCCCTTATCTAGGGTAAATAAATCCCGTGAATATCAGTGTTGTTTAGATTTGTCTAATTTTTCTCAACCTTTATTTAATCCTCGTGATTCATCATAAAAAATATAAAATTGAAATATATAAATTAAATTTGTTTAATAACCAAAGATGTGGTTTTTAAACAAAGAAGATGATTCGTATGGATATCATTCAGATTTTTGTAATGGTAATTATTGGATAAATGGAGATATTAAAACTAATTGTTGTGGTTCAAAATTATGTTATTATTGTAAGACACCTCTACATGGGTGTACTGATAATATTATGTCAAAAACTGGTAATTTTTATTATAAATATCATAATGACAGGAAGTGTCAAAAACAAGATACATCGATCCCCGAAGATCGGCTTTGTGAAGTGAATAAAAACAATTGGAGTCTTGGAATGGATTATCGCTCTGATATCGGATGGATCAAGCGGAGGATGACTCGTGACGGTTTCTAATACGTAGATGTTTTCCATACTTTTTGTCCTACTTAATAAAAAATGATAATATTTGGAATTATTAAATTTTAAATTTAATTAAATTTAAAACTTATAATATTAAAAATTATAATGCAAATTAATTTCGATGACAGAAAAGATTTTACTCCTAATTTAACACCAGAGAATATTTTAAGATTTGGTTCATTTGGCGGTACGTATTTTAGAGATCTAAAATTAGATGAAACAATGAATGGTAAAGAATATAGAGACACATGGAAAGAATTGCCATGTGAATGGATTAAAGGTTTAAATATTGACACACAAGTTTCTTCGCAAAAATATATAAAAAAGAATAATAAATATAATGTAAAATGTGGAAGTACTTTACTTGATTGGAATAAATCAGGTTGGATAGAAGAAATTGATCCATATGGCTGGTTTATGTGGTACTGTCGTTTTTATCTCGGTAGAAGGTCTTACGATGATAATAGACAAATAAAAAGATATAATAATTTTTCTGGTACTAGGGGTAGGTGGAGGAATAATTTATGTAAAAAAATTACTGATAAAATTATAGATTTGAGTGACGAAGAAGAAATTAATCAAAAACTACATGATTATAGTATTTCACCTGGTGTTAGGCAGACTCTTCAACACTGGGCTTACGTTCTTACTAGAGAAGACTTAGATGAATATATTCAGAAAAATATTATGAATTAATATATAATGAAATACATTTGTGATATAAAAAAAAAGATGTTATCTTAATATATAATGAAATACATTCTTGATAAAGTATATAAATTTTACAAAAATAAAAATATCGCAAATAAATTCGTAGGGAATAGTCTGTTTGTGATATGGGTGTATTCAATCACGCATCAGGTTCACGATGGCGAGTTGTCGATACCTTATAAATAACAAGAGACTAAATACAGTTTATATTTATTTCACAACCATTTTCTACACTCCTTGTTTTAATTAATAAAAAATTTTGTATAATAATTTATACAAAATTATGTATTTTAGATGCTATCAAATTTTCTTTTTTTATTTACAGATAAACTTAAAATATCTAGCATCTGTATTGTTGTTTCTAAATTTACACATCCATCGGTAATACTTACACCATATTTTAAATTATCAGATATATCCTGGTTTCCTTCATTTATATTTGATTCTATCATTACTCCAAAAATAGATTTATTACCATTTGAAATTTGCTCTGCTACTGAATTTACAACATTAATTTGATTCTTAAAGTTTTTATTACTGTTTCCATGTGAACAATCAATCATTATTTTTTTATTGAGATTAAAATTTTTTAAAATATTTTCAGTTTTTTCGATATTATCTGTTGAAAAATTTGGACCATCACTTCCACCACGTAAAATAATGTGACAATTTACATTTCCTTTAGTTGTAACTTTTGAGATTTTACCATTTTTATTACATCCTAAAAATATGTGCGGTTTCGATGCGCTAATAATAGCTTGTGCGGCGATAGTAATATTTCCCGATGTTGTATTTTTCATTCCAACAGGACATGATACACCAGAAGATAATTCTCTGTGTATTTGAGATTCTACACTTCTGGCTCCAATAGATGACCAGCTTAATAAATCATCAAAATACTGAGGTGTGAAATTATCAAGATGTTCCATTGAGCAAGAAACACCTTTTTTTGATATTTCATCTAGTATAATTCTTGATTTTATAATTCCTAAATTAAGATCGTTTTTATTATTAAGTTCTGGATCATATAACACACCTTTCCATCCTATAGTTGTTCTTGGTTTAGCTAAATATGTTCTCATAATTATAATTAGACTATTTTTATATTTTTTATCCATTGATTTTACGAAATCTGCATATTCTAAAGCTACAGTGAAATCATGAATGGAACAAGGTCCTACTATAACCACAAGACGATTGTCTTTATCATTTAAAACGTTTATAATATCTTGTCTTGTATTTTTAATATGGTTAGATGTTTTATCATCTAATTGTTTGATTATTTCATTTGGTGTGATAAGTTCACTATTTTCTAATATATTTGTATTTATTAGTTCCATTATATAGTATATTTTTAATATTTTAAATAATTAAAAATTATTTCTTTTTACCGTGGTGTGGTATATTTCTCCTGTGAGGACTACGGTGTCTGTGACGTCTGTGATTCCACCTAGGTTTATAGTTTATATACGGTGCTCTGTAGTAATAATATGGTACTATGCTTTGTGGATAATAATTTGAATTTGAATATGAATTTTGACAATTTTGTTTACATATTTCTTCACTGGTAAATCCCTGTTCTGCCTTTACACAATTATAATTATTTGTACAAGCCCATGCATTATACTTATCTTTTTCGTCATTATCCGATTGTTGTGAAACAATATTGTTATTAGAATTAAGTTCTGATAATGTTTCGTTATCATTTTTGTTAGATGTGCATGTTATATCACAGTCGTGTTTGTTAGAATAATTACCGTTTATATTTATTTCACAACCATTTTCTGCACATTTCCATTTATTTTTCTTACCAAAACCAAAAAAATCAGTTTGATAAACTAATACAAGAGTAATTATAAAGATCACAAATAATGCTAACCATAATAAAATCATTTTTATTTTAATCAAGATACTTAAAAGTATAATTTTTTTTAATAAAAAAATGTCTATCAATCCACATATCGCCGTTCTTATAATGGCTAAAAATGAGAAAAAAAGATTACTTATAACATTGGAAAGTGTCAAAAAAGTAGCCGATTCTCTTATATTTTTTGATACTGGTTCAGATGATAATACAATTGAAATAGCAAAATCTTTTTGTTTTGAAAATAACATTCCATTTAGGCTCTTAGAAGGTGAATTTAAAGATTTTAGTTCATCTAGAAACGAATCTTTGGAATTTGCTGATTCTTTTGATGATATAGATTATATTTTATTATTAGACACAAATGATGAATTAAGAGGTGGGGAAAGTCTAAGAAAATATTGTGTAGATTATTTTGACAAACCAAACACTGCTTTTTTAATTTGTCAAGAATGGTGGTCTGGTCAATGCGATAAATATTATAATGTTCGTTTAGTAAAAGCGAGACAATCTTGGAGATACAGAGGTAGAGTTCATGAATGGATTAAAAATACAAAATATAGTACAGATAAAGAACAAAATGACGCTGGTGAACTAGTAGCAAAGATATCAGGAGATGTAGTTTTATTCCAAGACAGAACACAAGACGATGATAAAACAAGTAAAAGGTTTATTCGGGATAAACAACTATTATTAGAAGATTATAATGAAAACCCAGATGATACAAGAACTATTTTTTATCTAGCTCAAACATGTTCTTGTTTGAACGAATTAGAAGAAGCTCTTAAGTATTATGAAATCAGAAGTAAAATGGATAATGGTTTTTGGGAAGAAAAATTTCACTCTTATCTAAGATGTGGTAACGTATCAGAAAAATTAGAATATGAGTGGGGTAAAAGTATGCAATATTATATTTCCGCATATGAATCCTATGGACGTGTAGAGCCATTAATTAAAATTATTGAATATTATAAAGATAAAAATTGGCTATTATGTTTTACATTTGCCGAATTAGCATGTAAATTAGAATATCCAGATTGTTTACTTTTTGTTGATAAGATTGCATATGATTATGAAAGATGGCATTTATTAGGTATAGCAGGGTGGTATGTTCAAGAATACGATAAAGGAAAAACTGGATGTTTAAAAGCATTAGAATCAGGGTTAGGTAAATCATTAGACAAGCATAACTTAAAATTTTATACAGATCGTGAAAATGAGATCGAAGAAAAAGAATCACAAGATGTGATGAATAAGTTAAAAGAAAAACATCCTGGTTTATCCAGAAAACAATTGAATAATAAATTAAATAAATTACTAAAAAATAAATAAATTTATATAATTTTTTATATAAATTTAGTAATAGTCTTCCAAAGAAGTAGGACAAGCTCGAATACTCATACCTTGTGTACTGCTTTCTTTCCTTGTAGATTCAGTATCCACTGTTGATTTTGTAACAGTTTGTGTTTCATAGTCTAATACAGAAATGCTACTTGATTTATCAGCGGCGACAAATTTATGGCTTGGTTTGATACCAAATGATTGAGGTTGTGATGACGACATTTTATGTGTGAATCTAATCTTTAAATCAGATTCCACCTTTTTGAATAAAATATGGTTGTGATTGATAAAATGTACCTAATTTAGTATTTTTTAATAAAGAAAGTTTATTTTTTCTTTTCATGGTATTGTAGATATTAATTAGTATATTAATTGCTATATCAGGTTTGTTTAGGATTTTATCCATTACAACATCTTTGTCAATAGTTTGTGGATTAACCTCATATTCTGGAATTAAATTTTGATTATTACTAGTCCAATATGATATCATTGGTGAATTAGCTACAGTTGGATCGAATGGTTCATATTTCTTCTCACCATTGTGCATTTTAACTAGATATTTTCGTGAAGCTGTATTATGAATTAATGCTTCACCAAAATTTAGATTTTGACAATTTTTTTCACAAAAATTATAATTATTAGGGAATTGTTTGTTTGTATTTTGTGACATAACTTCACAAAACTGGTCCCAACCCTGTGAACAATAATCAGGTACGTATAGTTGACATGGTCTACTATACTGACCATATGTATCTGCATGACCACCATGTGTAAATCTTATATCAAGATCATCTCCGGTACAATAAGTAAGTGGATTTATTGTTGGTAAGTTAATATTTGGTGATATATTTTGTAATGACTTATATGAATTCATTTATATTAGATTAATTTTATTATAAATCAAAATATAATATTTTTAAAGCAAAATAAAAAAAATTGAATTTTTATATTAGTTTATATAATATATAAACTAATATGGACAATCAAATTCGTCTTGGACTATGTTGTATAAACAATGACTTAAGAAATAATAAAAAACCAATATTTTCAAGCAGAACTGTTAGATTATCAACAATAGAACAAAAAGGTATTGATTATGTTAAAGAACTAGCATTGCAAAACATAGAAGATACTAAAAAAATTCTTGAAGAAAATGTAAACTTAGGAATATTTGTGTTTAGAATTTCATCAGAAGTATTCCCTCATATTACAAATGAAAAATGTGGTGGTTATACTTTAGATTTTGCTAAAGATAAACTAAAAGAATTAGGTGATGTGGCTCGTAAATGTAATCAAAGAATTACAGCTCATCCAGGTCAATACAATGTGTTAGGTTCTCCTACAGAAAAAACAGTAACAAATACAATAAAAATTTTAAATATGCAAGCAAAAATGTTTGATATGATGGGTATGGATAAAGATTCAGTAATGACAGTACATGGAGGTGGTATATATGATAGTAAACAAGATGCTATAGAAAGATGGGTTGTTAATTTTGGATTTCTTTCTGAATCTGCTCAAAAAAGATTAATATTGGAAAATTGTGAAAAATGCTTTAATGTTAAAGATTGTATTGATATATCTTTTAAAATAAAAGAAAAATATGGTTTTTATTTACCTGTAGTTGTTGATAGTCATCACTATGATTGTTATAATATATTACACCCAGCTAATCCTATGTTAGATATCGAAACATGTATTCCATGTGTTATCGAAACTTGGATAGAGCGTGGTATACGAATGAAAGTTCATATTTCAGAACAAGGAACAGGTAAAACTGGTCATCACAGTGATTTAGTAGAAGTAATACCTCAGTATTTTCTAGATGTACTTGATATATATGGTTTAGAATTTGACATTATGGTAGAAGCCAAATCAAAAGAAGTAGCTGTAAAACATTTAGCTGAAAATTACCCTTTCATATTTGAATAAAATTTATTTTCATTTTAATTTTTAAAATGAAAACTACATTTGTACATTAGTTAAATGTTGGTATAATTTATCTTTCATAATTTGTTTAGTGTCATTATATTTTCTACCTATTTCAAAATAAGAAATCAATTTTTGTAATTCATCTTGTATTATATCATCAAATTTTTCGCCATATAAACTTCTAGTTTTAATAAAAATAAAAATGAAAATTAAATTTAAAATTGTTGATAATTTTAGATTATACAAATGGAAGAAAATCACAATACTGAAAAAATGTCAATAGAAGTAGAAGTTCTTCTTAAACAAGTAGGGGGTGGGATAAGGCACTTAAGAAAAAAATAAAACAAAAATTTAAAGAAGGTATAGATTTTAAAGAATATAAAAATAAGAGTACTGGTGGAAGACCTAAGATAGAAATGTTAATTACACAATCTTGTTACGACACAGTATTTGCTATGTCATTAAATTCGCAAAGAAATTTAGATACTTTTAATCAAACAGTTTCTTGTATAAAAGTATTACAACATATCCCCTGTAAAGAACAGTTAACTATTGGATTTATAAGTAAAGCTCTACAAGTATTCCAGCCTAAAACTCAATTTTGGGTATTTAAATATAGAATAGATTTGTATTTTCCAGTTCAAAGACTTGCTATAGAATGCGACGAATTTGACCATACAAATTATAATATTAAAAAAGATTCTGAAAGACAGAAAAATATAGAAAATAAGCTTAATTGTACTTTTATAAGATTTAATCCAGACAATAAAGAATTTAAAATAGAATATATTATTAATGAGATTCTTGAATTCTTACTAAAAAAAATATATGAAAGTTTAATAAATAAATATTTTTTATTAAAAAGTTTTCATTTACAATGTAAATGAAAACTTTTGGAATATGATAGTCTAGACGTTAGTCGAAGCTTCGACTAAAGTCTAGACTATCTGTCAATTTTAGGTAAATACTAATAAATTATTGTTAAAAATAAATTTAAAATATAATTTAATGGTATTAAAACTATAATAAAATGGAAAAAACATCTTTTTTTATTAAAGACAAGGCTTTGTTTGGTAGTTATCCTACACAAGCTGAAGTAGAAGAATTAGAAAATAATGG
>Ga0209223_10001304_pt1 | contig 27568 bp, 18 predicted proteins | sample COG_06_FD_184750 | JGI IMG/M metagenome (GOLD analysis project Ga0209223, IMG submission 184750) | Pelagic Microbial community sample from North Sea - COGITO 998_met_06 (SPAdes) (version 2) | ecosystem: Environmental > Aquatic > Marine > Neritic zone/Coastal water | place: Helgoland, sampling...
TCAAATAGATAATCAAATGCCTATTCAAATAGATAATCAAATACTAGAACCTGACAATAAAAGATATGAACAAAATGATTTAAGCAATTGTAATTATATTCAAAAAAAAGAAATTAAAAGAATTTTTAAATTAGGTAAAAATAAAAAAAATAGAACTATAAGTATAATACTTCATACTAGAAAAAAAAAAATAGAAAATAAAGAAAAAATACAGACAATAAAAAAAACATTAAAAAAAAATAATCTAATTAAATATGGCACGAATGCACCATTAAATATATTAAATGAAATATATAATTCATCTAAATTTTGCGGCGATATAATAAATACAAATTCTAATGTATTATTACATAACTTTAATATAAATAATACAATATAATCTATACTATATGGAACTTATAAAATACACTTCGATGAATATACAAAGATATAATGACGATATTCATTTATTTAAAATCGATATTTTAAATGTTAAATTAACACAATTAAAATGGATAGATACATTGAAAAATTTTGAAACTAATTTAGAATTATTGGAAAGAGACAATGTTAAAAAATTCATAATGTTTATAGATGCGAAATATTTAGATATATTATCTAGCGAACAAATAAAAAATATTGTAGATTTATTCACTTCAAAAAGAAAACTTTTTGAAGATAAACTTCTATGTACACAGTCCTATGTAGAAGGAGTTATTATTAATATTTTTAAAGATATTTTTAATAAATTTTACAATCCTATAAAACCTATAAAGTTTTTAGACAAAAATGAGTTAGATAATGAATTTATAGAATCAATTATTAACTAAAAAATTAACTCTACAACATGGACAAATATCGCTTTGAGACAACCATAATAAAAAATCATCTTTTATAAAAATATGCCCACAAACGTTTATTTTAATAATTATATCATCATTATTAAAATTTTGCTGGGTTATAGGACATGTTATATTTATAGGTTCTACTATTGACTCAAAATTACAAATTGTAAATAAATTGTTATTATTATTTATAATATAATTTACTAAATGTTCTCTATTACTTATCATACTTGATATGTGCCTCTCGATACTATTAATAGCCGTATTTTGGTTAGAAATTGTATTTGATATATTTTCTTCATGTAATTCCATTATTCTTAATATTTTACTTATATTATTAGTACTTTGAATAATATAGTTTTGTTCCATTAGATAATATAAAGATTATAATGTTTTTAATTAAAAAATTTAAAATATAGATAATAATGAAAGGTTTTACTTGCTTTAGTAATTTAGGAAATACATGTTTTATAAATTCTGCGTTAGTTATTTTAGCTCATATTAATATTTTAAATGAGGTCGATAGTAAAGATTTAGAATTACTAAATGATTGGAAAGAAATATATAATATATATTGGAATAATAATTGTGTAATAACTCCTCATAAATTCATTAAAATAAATATAGATTTATTTAAATTAAAAAATAAAAATGATTTTTTAATTAATAGCCAATGTGATTCAGTAGAATATTTATTATTTATATTAGAAATAATAGACGAATATTATAAGTCTTATGAAAATAATAAAATTAGTGATTTGTTTACTTTAGAATATAATTATAAATATTTATCGGAGAATAAAGAAAACGTTTTGTTTGAAAAAAAAGAAAAACAATGGGTTTTAAATTTAAATATTCCAAACGAAGACAATCCCACAATTGAAGATTGTTTAAAATATACTTTTGATGATGAATTCTTAAATAACTCATGGTTGGATGAAAGAGATAATATAAAAAAAAATATATATATAAAAACAAGATTAATAAATAATCCTGAAATATTGATTATACAATTAAAAAGAATTAATATAAATAGTAAATTTAGAAAGGTTGTAAAATTAAAAGAATATTTAGATATTTCTATTATTTCTCAAAAACATGACAATTATGAACTATTTGGAATTATAAATCATGTTGGAACAATTAAAGGAGGTCATTATTTTACTACTATAAAAAAATACAATAGATGGTTTATATTTAATGATAATAATATACAAGAGACAAGTTTTAAAAGTTTAGCAAATTCTTATAATTATTGTCTATTTTATAAGAGAATATAATAAAAATAAAATAAGGTATAAATATAAAATATGGAATTATCAAGTAATTCGTTTGAGTTTATACCGAGAATAAAGAATACTTTTTTTTTTAATGATTTTTCTAAAATTAATAAAAAAAATTATATATTTTTATTTGGATTTATTTTTATTTTTTTTATATTAATATTTAGCTTTTTTGGTGGTAATGGAAGTATGACATCAAGTATAACGTTTTTTTTTATTGAAATATTTATTTTAATAATAATAATATACATAATTAGTGTTAATTTTAATAATAACGGTTATTCTTATGATACAAAATTAGACAATTTATTTAATAATAAAAAACTGAATTTGGATATTAAATTAAAAGACAATAAAAATAATAAATGTAAAGGTTCTGATGATAATAAAAGTGAAGTATTTCATATACCAAATAATTTATATACATACGAAGAAGCACGAAAAGTTTGTTCTAATAATAATTCAAGATTAGCAACATATAATGAAATAGAAAATGCTTATAAGAATGGTGCGACATGGTGTAGTTATGGGTGGTCTGAAGAACAAATGGCTTTATTTCCTACACAAGAAAGTGTAATTAAAGAATTAAAGACAAAACCAGGACATGAGAATGATTGTGGTAGACAAGGTGTAAATGGAGGTTATATAGATAATCAATATATTAAATTTGGGGTAAATTGTTTTGGAGAAAAACCAGAACAAACAGATAAAGATAAAGCTTATATAGAAATACTTAAACATTCTCATTCTCCTGCATTGGACCATACGAATTATGATAAGACAGATAATAAACTAATATCACCTTTTAATAATGATAAGTGGAGTATGATTTAATTATATTTTTTATTAATTATATTTTTTCTTGAATATTGTTTTTTTTCTTGGATATTGTTTTTTTTTCTTGGATATTGGTTTTTTCTTGAATATTGACATATTTTATATTTTTTTTCGCTATTAATATTGTACAAATTTACATCTATTAAATAATCATAACCATTTAATTTGTATTTTATATCCTCACAATAATTTTCTGTAATATATAATCCTTTAGGTATAGTCATTATATATATAAATTATAATTTATATATATTTATGCGTAATTATTATAATAGATATAATAAATAATAATAATATATGAATAATTCTCTTATTAATAATGAAGTAATAATAAACGACCCTATTAACATTGACGACGATGATAATTATTTTTGTTCTATAAATTATAATGAGGACGAATTCAACATCAATGATAGTAAATGTTTTTTATATAATAATATTGAAAAAACAGATAATTTATGTTATTTAACATTATCTTTAGAAAAAGATTTTGCATTATTTATACAAAACTTGTATAATATTTTAAAAAAACAATTATACGAAAATAGTGTTAAATGGTTTGAAGAACCATTAACCTTGGAGGATATCGATAATAATTTTATATTCCCTCTCAAAACTAATATTGAAAAAGGAACATATGAATTAAAAACGATTGTTAATATGAATAATTTTTATGTAAAAGATAAAAACGATAATGAAGTAAATATAGAAAATATTAAAGGTTATATTATACCAAATATACAAATTAAAGGCGTTAGTTTTAATAGTAAAAATTTTAATTTAGACGTAGTATTAAATAATATAATTGTTCTAAATACCGAAAATATTCCAGAAATAGAAGAATATGATATTAAAAAAGATATTATAAACGGTGAAGAAATAAATATAAACAATAATAAATATTTTGAAGTATGTGAATTTATAGATGATACTATAAAAAATACTATTGTAGATAATATAAATAATATTTTAAACAAAAAAAAAATAAACGTTGATATTGATATAGTAAAAGAGATATTTGAAGATGATGAAGAAGATGATGAAGAAGATGAAGAAGAAGATGAAGAAGAAGATGAAGAAGAAGATGAAGAAGATGAAGAAGAAGAAGAAGAAGACTAAAATATTATTTAGGAATTTATAATATAATATATAATGATGAAATATATTATATTATTTATTGTTTTTTTATACTTAATATTTTATAAAAAAAAATTAGAGAAATTTAATGATGGTACACAATATAAAGTTATTGGAACATCTGATATATATATTAATGGATATAATCCTGATGTTAAAGTATTAATACAAAAAACGCAGGATTCGTATGATAAATTAAATTTAAGAACATTTAATAATGAAAATTTAAAAAAAAATTTAATAAAAGATTTTGAAAATAATGTTTTTTTCGAGAATATAATTTAATCTTTATAGTTTAGTATTTTATTAATATTTTTTTATTCTTATACTTATATAATGAAATTATCTTCTTTTAAAAAATCCACAAAAAATATATCCTTTAATATAATATTTGCTTTAGGTTTAATTGTAATAATAGCGGTTCTTTATAAGTATAATAATAATAAATTTGGTAAAATAGACAGTTTTCATACTAAATCTCCGATAGGGTCGAATTTAAATGAAGAATTATACGAAGAAGATAATATAATTAACACAAATACTAAAGTATCTGGTATAGTGACAAATCCTGTAAAAAATGGCAACATAAGCACTAATCCTAATGATTTGTTACCTAATAATTCGAATGAATGGTCTGATTTAAATAACGTATCAAAAGATTTGAAAAATATTAATTTGTTAAGTGCAGGACATCATTATGGTATAAACACTGTAGGAAGTTCTTTAAGAAATCCTAATTTACAAATAAGGTCTGAACCAATAATACCGAAAAGTTCTATAGGTCCGTGGAATAATACTACTATTGAGGCAGACACTACAAGAAGATCGTTAGAGATTGAATGAAATTAATAAAATAAATCGTTAATTTATATGAAAGACGATTTAATAGGTATTAGTCTAATTATTTTAATATTATTTATATCTTATAAAATATACTCAGAATCAGACTATTTTAATTTAAAATGTATTATTTCCACTGTAGATGGTGAAAAATATTGTGTAAGAGATAGAAAAAATATAAAAGAAGCAAGTGATTTATTAGCAAATCTAGTAATTAAAATGAATAAGTTAATAGAATATTTGAAGAATAAATATCCAGAAAAAGAAATTGTAAAAAATCTTATAAAAAACTATAACCCTAAAAGAATTGTAGAAATATTACCAAATAGTCAGTATACTGCATATAGTGAGAATAAGGGAAGAAAAATAGCATTTTGTTTGAACGAAGAAAAAGAAAATGATAATAATTTAATAGACGAGAACACCTTAATGTTTGTAGCATTACATGAATTAAGCCATTTGGCAACAAAAAGTATAGGACATAAAGACGATTTTTGGAAAAATTTTAAATTTTTAATAAAGGAAGCAAGTGAAAATAATTTATATAGATTAGAAAATTATAAAATTAAAAGTAAAAATTATTGCGGCGTTAAAATAAAGAGTAATCCTTATTATGATATATAATAATTTCTGTATAATTATTTAATCTAATTGTTTCTTTAATATAAAAATATTCTGGTATTTTAGGAAAATAAGCATCACAATCAAATTTTTTATTTATTTTAGTTAAATAAATATATTTTATTTTAATATTTTTATTTTCTAAAAATTGTTTGTATATAGTTTCCCCACCTATTATCCAATTTACAGAATATTTTTTATCATTTATAAATATTATAAGTTCTTCAATATTTTTAAAACATTTATTCATATTTAATGTTTTAGATAATATTAAATTGTCTCTATCAATTAAAGGTTTTTTTTGTATACTTTCCCAGGTTTTTCTTCCCATTATAATTGAATTGTTTTTATCACCTTTTGTTATATTTGAAAAATATGTTATATCATCTTTATTGTACCAAGGCAATTTGTTATTTTTACCTATACCATTGTTATTATCACACGCAACAATTATATTAAAGTCATTCATATAATTATTTTATAGGGTTTTATTTATATGAATGACTTTAATATAATTTATTTAGTAAATAATGACGAAAAAAGAAATATACAAATTAAAGATATTATATATCTTGATGATAATATAGAAATATTAAAATACAAAATATCGAAAAATTTAAAAGAAGATAATCTAAATAAATATTATTTATTTTATGAAGAAGAATATAAAAGTAATTTATACGAAGAAATAATAAATTATTTTAATATATCTACATCTACTATAAGTTATAGAAATCTTAATATTTTTATTAATAATTATAATATAAAAGTGAAAATAGAAGATAAGGAAGAATTCACAATGGATGACATTAAAAAATTAAATATTAATGAAATTAAAACAAGATTTAAACCTATGGGTATTACAATTAAAGAGAAATATATTCCTATAAATCCATATATTGAAAATACAAGTTCAAATAATATTTCTTCTATACCAAATAACGATAATATTTTAGAATATAATATTTATAATAATACTATTTATGTATGTTTGTTTGATAATGATATTATACCAAAAAATGTATATTACCCCTTATATATACCTGAAAATACATATATACAAAAAGATTATTCAAACTATATAAATAATGTAAAAAAACATTATGAATTATACGAAAAAGAGACTAAAAATTTATTAGACGATTCTATTTTTTTTACTGATTATAATTTTATATTAAATCCCCTTCAAGATGTTTCATTACCAATAGAATTATTGTTTAAAATAATAAATAGTGATAGCGAAAATCCAATTATTTATATAAATAATTTAGATAAACGTGTACGTTTATATTGTCCAACTAAAAATAAAAATGGCATGAAGGTTCCAGAACTGAATGAAAAGGTAGTATCTTCATTTTTAGAGAAAAATAAAAAAAAAAATTCTATATCATATTATATAAAAAGTAAAGAATTCTTTTTATTATTTACTATAGACAATCAAGGTATAATAAATGTTAAAATTAATGATATTAATATCATTGATAAAAATATTTTAGAAGATAAAATAAAATATTATATTAATCCAATTATAAATAAAATAAAAAATAAATACGATTTAACTAATAGTATTTTCACATTATTTAATAATTCTAATCAAAATAACTTTAAATTAATAAAAATTAATTATTATATTGATTTTAAAAGTAAAAAAGTTTTAAATACGAAACTAAATAATAATTATTTCAATAATATTTTAACTTATAAAGAAATTAATAAAAATATTGAAATTAATTTTATGAGGGTTAGTAATTTTATCATAGGAGACAGTATAACAAGATATATATTAAGTTTAATTAAAGAAGATTACGAATTTACTGATATTATTAAAAAAATTAAAGAACAATATGAATTGGATAACAATGAAGCATTACAAAGGTATAATAATATATTAAGTGATAGGAAAAGAATTAAAAAATATAATACTGGAATTAATATAAAATTTATAAAGAATAATGACTATAAAATAATTATAGAAGATGTTGATAATATTAATTATATTAATATAATTAAAATATATTTATCTAATTTTATATTCTCTTGTATTAAAAAAATATCTCACAATGAATTAGATAATACGTTATATAGTAATTTTACAAATAATGTAATAGAAAAAGGTTTAAATGACGAAGGTTTAAAAGATGAAAAAACTTCATTAAATGAAGGTTCTTTATTCAATAATGAAGGTTCTTTATTTAACAATGAAGGTTCTTTATTTAACAATGAAGGTTCTTTATTCAATAAAGAAGGTTCTTTATTTAACAATGAAAGTGCTGATGAAAGTGCTGATGAACGTGCTGATGAAAGTGCTGATGAAAGTGCTGATGAAAGTGCTGATGAAAGTTCTGATGAAAGTGCTGATGAAAGTGCTGATGAAATAGATAATGGAATAGATAATGAAAGTGCTGATGAAAGTGTTGATGAAATAGATAATGGAATAGATAATGAAAGTGTAGATGAAATAGATGATGATGATGAAGGTGATATTCGTGTAAAAAGTTATGTTAATAACGATGAAATAGGAGACGAAAATGAAATAAGTGATGAAATTGACGATGAAATAGGTGATAAAGATTCTGAAATTGAAGAAAAAGGTAGTGCTAATAACGAAAGTGTAGAGAAAAATACTATAAATAGTGATATAGAAAGCGATGATGAAAGCGAACAAGGAAATGACTTGGTAAATAATGCTAAAAGGGACGAAATAGATGAAGACAATGAATTGGAAAGTGATGAAGACAATGAATTGGAAAGTGATGAAGACAATGAATTGGAAAGCGATGAAGGAAATGAATTGGAAAGCGATGAAGGAAATGAATTGGAAAGCGATGACGAAAATGATGATGAAAGTGAAAAAATAAAAAAATCAAACGAACTGGGGGCAGGTAAAGAAGGGTCATCTATAAAAAACCCTTTTCTTACAAAACTTAAAGAAACTGAACCATTAATTTTTTATAAACCAACCGTAATAAATGGTAAAAAATTTAAAGGATATACAAGTTCTTGTCCTTGGCAAGAGCGTAGACAACCATTAATAGCAACGAAAGAAGAAATGGAAGATATAAAAAAAAATAACCCAAATTCAGTAGAAGGAACATGGTTAGAATATGGAACAAAACAAGATAAATTATATTATTACTATTGTCCAGCTTATTGGAACTATAAAACGAATAAACCAATGTCAATTGGTCAAGTAGAAAATGTTGAAAATAAGAAACATATTATGAATGATGGTGACAATAAAGTTACAGAAGATAAGTATATATATAAAGTGTATAGTAATAATTATAGAAGAACACCTCATCCCGGTTTTATAGATAAAAAATTAAATCCAAATTCAAAATATATGCCTTGTTGTTTTGCTAAACCTCCTATATTTATACCTGGTAAAGAAAATAAACAAGGTAAAATAATTCTTAAAGTTCAAGAAAAAATGAAAGAAGATAAAATTACAAATAGTTCAAATAGCGAAGATGAAAAAAAATCATATATTTTAGACAATTTAAAGTGGCCATTGGATAGTAAAAGATTTGGACATTTAACATTAAATTTATTAAATTTTATTAATCACGATTCTAATAAATGTTTATTAAGTAAAAGTAAGAGTAAAAGTATAAATTGTTTATTAAGACAAGGAACCTATAAAAAAAAACAAAACAATTTATCATTTTTAAATGCAATATCTTTAATATTCAAAACTGATATGGATACTTTAATAAACGATATTATAAATTGTATAAACTTAGACACTATAACTATTATACAAAACGGTTCTATTCCTACTTATTTTTACAATGAAGATGAAGAGATAGATATAGAAGAGTATAAACATTATAAATTATATAAAACGTTTATAAAAAAAAATAAAAACGGACTTGTAAGAATAATTAAAGGTATGAATAACTTTATAAAAACTCTAAAGGATTATAAAAACACAACAATAGATTACACTTATTTATGGGATATTATATCTAATGGATACATATATGATTCTAAATTAAATATGATAATAATTGATGATATAGGTGACAATATTTCAGTAATGTGTCCTTCTGATTATAATTCTTTTTCAAATTATAATAAAAAAAATCAATCATTTATATTATATAAAAAAGAGGATATTTATGAACCTATTATTTCATATAACACAAACACAAATATAGATTATTTTTTTGACATTAAAAGTGATTACAAAGGTCTTAATTTATTTTTACAAAAAATAGACTATATAAATAAATGTTCTATAAAAAATGACAATATTATTAAATCAAAACCGGCGTTATTTTTAAATGATGCAATAAGATATATACCGACCAATTATGATATTAAATATCAAGTTTTAAATTATAATGGTAGAGTATGTGCAATTATAATTGTAAAAAAAAAAAATCATATATATATACCATTATACCCTAGTGCAGTATCTAAATACTATGATTATATTAGTTTAGATGAAATAGATAAATATTTAAATAATTATGAAGATACAATTTTATTATTAAACAAAATAACTAAATTATCCAAGGGTAAATTATTAACAAATATTAAATACAAAGCCATTAATGATTCAAAGATTATTGGTATCATAACAGAAACTAATAGTTTTATAAAAATAAAAAATGAAGAGGATAATAATAAATCAGATGATAGTATTATTAAACCAGTTTATGAGTCAAACTATTTATATTATGACAAAATAACTTCAAAATATAATAAAGATTCATATATTAAAGAAATTTCTAATTTAAAATTAGAGAATAAGTTTTTTAATTCTTTTACAGATAAAATAAAATCGTTATTATCTAATGTAAATTATTTTACAAAGAAAACTAAAATAATAAATCTTATAAATTCTAAACTACCACCTCAAGAAATAGTTAGTAAAATAGGAGGCATTATAGAAAAAATTATTGACGAACATTTTATTTTTATTGAATTTAATAAAGATATAAAAAATGATTTACTTGTTAAGATAGAAGGTTATGATATATCTAAAGCAGATACTCTATATAATATAGATAATTATAAACAATATACTGATAATATTTGTCTTCTACAAAATTCAGAGAATAAATGTGTATTACCTGAATATAACTTATACACAAATGAAGAGAATAAATCAAAATATATCACATTATTGATTGATAATATGAGAAGAAATAACAGAATATATAAAAAGATTTTTGTCGATATTATAGATTATGATAATATTCCACACTATAATACAAATGAAAAAGAAATAATTATCAATAAATCACATATTAAAAGTTATTATACAAATTTAGAAGGAAAAATAAATTTAAACAATTTATATAGCATTATAAATAATGATATAGAATATACTGAATTAAAAAATAGTTCTAATGAAAATTCAAATGAAAGTTCTAATGAAAGTTCTAATGAAAGTTCTAATGAAAGTTCAAATGAAAATTCAAATGAAACTGGTTCAATTATTTCTAGAATAAATAAAGATAGTGAAGGAAACGAAATAAATAATGGTTCAATTATTTCTAGAATAAATAAAGATAGTGAAGGAAACGAAATAAATAATGGTAATAATGAAATAAATAATGGTAATAATGAAATAAATAATGGTAATAATGTGAATAATGGTAATAATGTGAATAATAATGAAGGAAACGAAATAAATAATGTGAATGGTAATAATGTGAATAATGGTAATAATAGTAATAATAGTAGTAATAATAGTAGTAATAATAGTAATAATGGTAATAATGTGAATAATAATGAAGGAAACGAAATAAATAATGTGAATGGTAATAATGTGAATAATGGTAATAATGGTAATAATAGTAGTAATAATAGTAATAATGAAATAAATAATTTGAATAATAATGAAGGAAACGAAATAAATAATGTGAATGGTAATAATGTGAATAATGGTAATAATGTGAATGGTAATAATGTGAATGGTAATAATGTGAATAATGGTAATAATAGTAATAATAGCAGTAATAATAGTAATAATGAAATAAATAATGTGAATAATAATGAAGGAAACGAAATAAATAATGTGAATGGTAATAATGTGAATGGTAATAATGTGAATGGTAATAATGTGAATAATGGTAATAATAGTAATAATAGCAGTAATAATAGTAATAATGAAATAAATAATGTGAATAATAATGAAGGAAACGAAATAAATAATGTGAATGGTAATAATGTGAATGGTAATAATGTGAATGGTAATAATGTGAATAATGGTAATAATAGTAATAATAGCAGTAATAATAGTAATAATGAAATAAATAATGTGAATAATAATGAAGGAAACGAAATAAATAATGTGAATAATAATGAAGGAAACGAAATAAATAATGTGAATGGTAATAATGTGAATGGTAATAATGTGAATGGTAATAATAGTAGTAATAATGGTAATAATAGCAGTAATAATAGTAATAATGAAATAAATAATGTGAATAATAATGAAGGAAACGAAAAAAATAATGTGAATGGTAATAATGTGAATGGTAATAATGTGAATGGTAATAATGTGAATGGTAATAATAGTAATAATAGCAGTAATAATAGTAATAATGAAATAAATAATGTGAATAATAATGAAGGAAACGAAAAAAATAATGTGAATGGTAATAATGTGAATAGTAATAATGTGAATGGTAATAATAGTAGTAATAATAGTAATAATAATGGTTCAATTATTTCTAGAAATAATGTGGAACATAATGAATTAGAAACAATAAATAAATCAATCGATGAATCAAGCGATGAATCAAGTGATAAATCAAGCGATGAAGAAAATAAAAATTACGTTTTAGAAAAAAAGAATTATATTAAAAAATTATCTAAAGATTATAAATTAGATACAATGTCAAAATGTATAAATATGTCATTCTTTGAGACTGGTTCAAAATGGAAAGAAATATTTAAAATGGGAACAAAAATGTTTAAATTTATAGATAAGGAAAAGGGTAATCTAAATTGTAATATGGAATTACTAATTATTATATTAAAGGATTATTATTTTGGATTATCAAAATATAAGAATAAAAAAATGATAGAGGCTAGAAATGAACTTATTGGTATTAATAGCGAATATGATATTGATGATAAATTTATTAAAACAGGCTTAATAAAAGCATACTACAATTTATTATCAAGTGGATTATCCATTATGGATATTACAAAAAAAATTGAAAAATATGATGGAAAAATAAAAAAAGGAAGTGATTATAATCAATGTATAAGAAAGCCAATACAAAAGGATAATTATATAATAACAGAAACAGATATAATAGTTTATTGTAACGCTTATAAAATACCATTAATTTTATGTTCTTCTAAAAGAAAAACTGATTTAAACGAATATAAATTTTTTAAAACTATAAATACAATACATCCGAAATATATAAATAATCTAGATAAATGTTCTCAACCAGATTCAATATATCATTATTTTATAAGAAATATAAATAATGTATTAACACTAATATATAATAAAGATGATTATATAAAAATAAGTAACAATTCATTACATGATAATGTAACTAAAATTATGAATAATAATACTAATATTGAAAATTATTTTAAAGATTATGAAAATTCATTTTATATTTATAAATCAATTTCATAGGAATCTTCCTTAAGAATAGTCGTTGGTGTTATCTTTGAAAGATTATTATTTATTTTAATTTTTGATAATCCACAATCATCTTTTTCCTCATATAAAGTATATAACGAACTTTTATTTTTATCTTCTTGTTCGATTACTTTATCCATTTCTTCAATATCTTTATTATTTAAATATACCGAAAATGCCGATGTTCCGTAATAACCATCTTGCCCACACATAACATTTGCGGAAACACCCCTCATTTCATCAAGTTCTCCGTGTTTTGCTGCCCTTAAGAACATATCAGTCGTTTCTTCGAAAGTTGCTTTTGCTATTGGTCCAATATTATCATTATTGATACCATGACGAAATATAGAAACCATCTTATTATTATAAGTCATTCTATCTGCTAATAATCCTATATGATGAAAATTAATATACGAATCAGCAAAGTCCATAACCTCTTTAATTTCATTAAATATACATTTTCTTGCTGCTTCGATACCCAAAATATCTTTCATTTCTGTAATACTATTAGAATATGTTCGAGATACGTCAATATTATCTAATGAAAGGATATCTTTTAAATTACTACCTGTTGTATCTAATACCCATATTTCCTTTTTAACATATTTTTGTTCTGTAGAATCGTTATCATATTTTAAGTAGTTTACTATTTTACGTACTGAAACCTTGTCGATATTTTTAACACCTCTAATAGCTATTTCATTTAATAACTTATCTTGAAATGATTTAATCATATATATATGGTCTGATTCATCTATTCCAGTTTTATTTTTTTTACTATCAATGTATAATTGAATTTTAAATATAACACTATCCTCATTCATATCATTATAGAAACAAGATATTTTATCTTGATATATTTCTTTTAAAGCATAATGAATATATTGAATACTTATATTAGAATCTATCATTTTATTTTTATCGAAAACCATTCTTAAAATCCAATTATTAGATGTAAGACCTTTACCAACTTCGGCTGTAGAACAATTTTCTGTAATATCCATAATATCATTATATTCTTTCATAAATTCTACGTCTTCACTATATAATGTATTTAACGGTTTTGGATCAAAATATATTTCACAACAATTTACAAAATTAGTTAATTTAGTATGTTCGATATAACTAATTAGTTCAGTCGCTCTATCTTTGTCTGTTTCTTCATCTTCATTCAAATATATAGTAACAGATGGGTTTTTAATGTTCGATGTAATTGTTAACAACTCTTCCATTCTTGGAACACCTCGGGTAACATTTGCTTTACTTGCGACACCAGCATAATGGAATGTATTTAATGTCATTTGTGTAGTGGGTTCTCCAATAGATTGTGCTGCAATCATTCCAACCATTTCTCCTGGATTTACAATAGACCTTTTATATCTATATAAAATATGTTCAAGAATATAAATAAGAACTTCTTTATTAATTCTATCTTTATAAATTAATTTAATTGGATTCATATAAAATTTAAAGGCTAGTTTAAATAATTCACAAGGTTTATATACTTGTTCTAATGATTTATAATAATCATTAATTATTTCATAACACTCAAGTGGTGAAATATTACATAATTGTTTAGATAAATCAAATCTATTAATTATATTATTAATAATTTGCTTAAAATTTACACTTAAATATATAGTTGAATCATTTAAATTATCATTTACATTAATTATATATTCATCACGCATTTCAATTAGATATTTAATATCACTTTTTAAAATATCTTTAATTTTTTTATTATTATTTAATAATTTTTTTACTGAATTTGTAAACATTTTTTTATCATTAATATCAAAATAATAACTTTCATATATTTGTTTAATACTTAGATCTAATAATTCAAAATAATATGATTCTATATTAACCGTGTCCATATCAGAACCATATGAGAATTGAACTATTTTTTGTTTATTATTTCTAACGGTTCTATCATAACAAACCTGAATATCTTCTAATCCTTTAATTAATCTTCTTTGAATATAACCGGTTGTGCTTGTTTTAACAGCAGTATCAATTAATCCAACTCTCCCACTCATAGCGTGGAAAAATACTTCTTCTGGTTCAAGTCCTTCAATGAACGAACTCTCGACAAATCCTCTTGCTTTAACACTATCGTCAAATTGTTTAAAATGAGGTAATGTTCTATTATTATAATGATATGGAATACGTTTGTTATCAATATTTTGTTGTCCCAAACAAGACATCATTTGACAAATATTAATATCACTACCTTTAGAACCACATTTAACAATAGTAGCAAATCTATTATTTTTATCTAAACTATCTAAACCAATTTTACCTGCCTCGTTTGTAGCTTTATTTAAAATGTTATTTATATTGTTCTCGAAATATTCATTATTATTCATATCTGTCAAGTTTTCAAATATACCTAAATGAATTTCGTCAATCATTTCTAGGACTTCTTTTTTTTTTTTAACAATGTTATCAACAATAAGTTGTTGTGTTGTTTTATCTGTAATTAAATCGCTAATACCTACACTAAACCCGCGAGTTTTCATATATTCTGTAACGATTCCTTGAATGTCATCAATAAATAATTGCGAATCATCTGTCGAAAAATCATTATTAATACGTTGAATCATACCATTTCCGCCTCCAAAAAACTTCTTATTCATTTGACCAGATATCATATTACCATTTACAATATTAACATTAGTATCTTTATATTTAATAGTCATTTCCGGCAATATAGCACTTACGATTTCATGTGATGTAAATGTTTCTTTATTATTATTAAAGATTGATACATTAGGAATACTTGTTTTTTCTATTAAATTCATTGCTTCTTTTCTTGTAAAAATAATATTTTCTTCTGTGAATAAATAACTTCCTAATAACGAATCTTGAAAAATACCAATAATACTACTATTAGATGCAGGACTAATGATCTGATTTTTAATTGAAGCCAGGTGTCTTAATTCCATCTCTGCTTCATCGTTTTGAGGCATATGCATATTCATTTCATCACCGTCAAAATCAGCATTATATGGTTTTGTATCTGCAACATTCATTCTAAACGTATCTCCTTTAGATAATACTTTTACTTTATGAGACATCATAGACATACGATGTAATGTCGGTTGCCTATTAAATAAAATATAATCCCCATCTAACATATGTCTATGAATAATGTCTCCAACATTAATAATAATATTTTCTTTATCGACATATCTTAGAGATATGTTTTCTCCGTTTTTTCTTTCTAATATTTTAGCTCCTGGATATTTATCAGGACCATTTTTTATTAAATATAATAAATAGTTTTTATTTTTATCAGTTACATATACAGGTTTAGTAATATTCATAGCAATTTTTTTTGGCACGCCTAATTCAGTAATAGATAATTCTGGGTCTGGTGTAATTACAGACCTTGCACTATAATCTACACGCTTACCCATTAAATTACCCCTTACTCTACCCGTTTTACCTTTATGTCTTTCAATAATAGATTTTAAAGGACGTCCTGACCTTTGAGAAACTGGATGAGTTCCTGGAATATTATTATCAGTAAGACAAGCAACATAATATTGTAATAAAGAAGTCCAATCTTCAATATAAGCTCTTGTATTATCCTTAGTTTCTATTTCAGATTTTAATATATTATTGTATTTAATAATATTAATAATTATATGAGTTAAATCGTCTTCACTTCTTTGTTGTGAGTCTACCTTTACAAATGGTCTTACAGCAGGAGGAGGAACAGCAAATACGCTACATATCATCCATTCAGGTCGCGACCATTTACTTGAAAACCCCATAAAATCTACATCTTCGTTAGATATTTTTTTAAATATCTTAATGATTAATTCAGGTGTAAAATTAATTGAAACAGTTTCGGATTCTCCTTTATCAGTTTTTTCAGACCATTCTGCGATCAATGTAGCAAAACCGTCTTTCTTGATTTTTTCAGGTTGTAAACAACCACAACCATTAGTTGTTAAATCTCCACAACGGTTCGTTTTGTTACAAAGATTATATACTAAATCCCATCTTTCAGAATTTTTATGTTTTAATATATAAGAATTTTCTTCTTTATCAATTAAAAGTTTTGAACATTTAAAACATACACATTTTAATATTTTTGTCACTGTTTGTAAATATTGAATATAGAATACTGGTTTTGCTAAAATAATATGTCCAAAATATCCCGGACTTTCTAAATAATTTAGATTATCGGTTGGACATATTAAACCGGGTTCTAATGTTCCCATTCTTAAATCAAATAATCCTCCAGTTTTTGGTTTGTTTCCGCTATAAGTCTCTTTGTATTTTATTTCAGCAACAGAATTGCGTATAATTTCTTCTGGACTTAATAAACTAAATTGAATTCCAATGATTTTTGAAGAACTTTTATTTTTGAGCGCCATTTTAAATATAAATATATATTTATATTTAATCAATTTTATTTAAATAAAAGATATTTATTTATAATAATGACTAAAATTATTATTAAATTACCTAATTCAAAAAGAAAAAGAAGTTATGAAGAAAGCGAAGAAGAATATGAAGAAGAAGAAAGCGAAGAAGAAAGCGAAGAAGAAAGCGAAGAAGAAGAAAGCGAAGAAGAAGAAAGTGAAGAAGAAGAAAGCGAAGAAGAAGAAAGTGAAGAAGAAGAAAGTGAAGAAACAATTATAAAAAAATTTAATTCATTAACAAAGAATAAAAAAATTTTAAACTACTTTAAAAAGATGTATAATAAAGAAGAAAAAAAAAATATAATAAAAAAAATAAAATTAATAGAAGAAAATGAATATGATAAACCAGAATTATTTCAATTACTTGATAAAGACATTCCTTCAAAAATAAAAAAGGTTATTTATAATAAAATAAAATTATTAATGAATATAAATAAAGACAATGATGAATATCATAAATTAAGTAAATGGGTTATATCAGCATTATCTATACCTTTTAATAAAAACAATGAATTACCTGTATCTATTAAAGACGGTTATAAAAAATGTAAAGACTATATAGATAATTGTATTATTAAATTAGATGAATCCGTATATGGTATGAATGATGCTAAATTACAATTTATACAATTGATAGCAAAATGGATAATGAACCCAAATTCAGGAGGAGAAACAATAGCATTAAAAGGACCTATGGGAACAGGAAAAACAACTTTGCTAAAAAATGGGATAAGTAAAATACTAAATAGAGAATTTATATTTATTCCACTAGGAGGTGCAAATGATGGTAGCTATTTGGAAGGTCATTCCTATACATTTCAAGGTAGTATATATGGTAAAATAATAGATTTACTAATACAATGTAAAAGTAGTAATCCAATTATATATTTTGATGAATTAGATAAAGTTAGTGAAACAACAAAAGGCGATGAAATAATTGGAATATTAACACATATTACAGATATAACACAAAATACCGAATTTAATGATAAGTATTTCTCTGAATTTGTTATTGACCTTAGTAAATGTTTATTTATATTTAGTTATAATGATGATTCAAAGGTGAATAAAATATTAAAGGATAGAATGTATGTTATTGAAACTTGTGGTTATTTATTAGAAGATAAAGTTATAATATCCGAAAAATTTATAATTCCTAAACTAGAAATAGAATTAAATCAAAAAAATATTATATTTACACCTGAAACTATTAGACATATAATAAGAAAAACAATAAATGAAAAAGGAATAAGGAATCTTAAAAGGAGTTTTGAAATAATATTTAATAAAATAAACCTATATAGTATATTAAATAAAGAAAAGATAAAAGACAGTAAAAATATTTTAAATAATATAACATTTCCACTCAAGATAACAGAAGAAATTGTTGATTGTCTTATTATAAAAAAAGAAGAAGAAAGTTTTAATCATATGTATATTTAAATGTCTCATTAACTTGTCTCATGAACTTATTCGCTTGTCTCATTTGAATTATTAATATACTTTTTATATGAAGGATTAGAATATTCTTTTTCTAAACCATTCTCTTTATCATATAAATATAAATTATATAACCCTTTTTTTAGTTTTTTATTTTTTATATTATTTATATTATTTATATTATTTTGTACTATTTTTTTATTTCCTTCTTTTCTATTCATGTAATTTATTTTATTTTTTGTATCGTTATACTTATCATTAATTTCTTTATTAGTTTTTTTATAAAAAATTTTAGTTTTTGTATTTATTTGAGTATTACTATAATTTAATAAATATATTATTTTCTCTTTTAAATGTTCTATATATTGTTTAATATTTGAATTATCATAAATATATTTTTTTAAACAATAACTAATATTATCCTCTTTAAATACAAAGGGGTCACTTTTTTCATTTATAAATCCTGATAAAAATATATTATCACACCTTTTATTATCCCAATCTAATTTAATAATTGTAATTTCTAAATTTAAACTAATAATAATAATAAAAATAAAAATAATAAATGTAATAAAAAATGCAAAAAAAATATTTGGGTCTGTATAATTATCTTTAAAATATAAATTAATTAATTTTGGGTCCATTTAAATACTATCTATAAATTAATTTAAATATTGATTAATATCGTTTAATGTATTATTTATATTTTCATTTGTTGTTAATGTATCTTTAGTAGTGTTTTCATTATTTGTTTTCATATAATTAATATTATTGGATAAATCATCTATTAAAGTATTATATTTGTTTTCATTTATTGATTTAATAATATCAATATTATTAGATATATCTTCTATAAAATTATTAATACTACTCAAAGATTTGGTATATTCGTCTGTAACCGAATCCCGAACCCTACTTATTTGATTATCTAAATTAACACAATTATTTATTGTTTCGTTACTATCATTAATAATAAAATCTAACCTGTCGCATTTTTTATCTTTACTTTTAGAGTTTAGAACTTCTGATATAATAGAAAAATATATTATTACAATTATAAATGCTATTGTTATAATAATACTTACATTATTATATGATATAAAAGATACATTTGGTGGGTTTTTTATTCCTGTCATTATATATATATATATATTAATATAAGAGTATATATATATATATAATAATGTTACTAATAGATGAATATTTCGTATTATTAGAAAGATATAAAATCAAACACGGTGTAAATACATTTCTTTTTATGCAAGTTGGTAGTTTTTTTGAAGTTTATTCAAAGTCTGAAAATGATGAAAATATGTTATTATTTTCATCATTATGTGATTTAAAAATAGCAAAAAAAGCATTAGGTAAATCAAATATATATATGGCTGGTTTTAGGGATTATGTATTAGATAAATATATAGAAAGAGTTATCAGCAATAGTGATTTTAGTATAGTAGTATACGAACAAAGTGAAAAGAACGGAAAAATAGAAAGGTATGAAAATGGTATATATAGTAGGGGTTTATTTTTCAATAATACAGATATGTCATTATCAAATAATATTACATGTTTATGGATACATAAAACAAGTAAAGTATTCAAAGAACAATATATTTTTGGAATATCAAATATAGATATTTACACAGGTTATACAAGCACTTATGAATATTCTATACCATATTACCATAATCCAACAAGTTACGACGAAATTGAAAAACATATGTCAGTATTTAATCCTGTAGAAATTATTATTATTTATGATATAGAAGAAACACATATTGATATGATATTAAAATGTATAAATAACAAAAGTAAAAAAAAAACAAAAATTAATCTAAACGATACCACCCCTTATTCAGAACAAGCAAAAAATTGCGAGAATCAAAATTATCAAGACGAGACAATAAATAAATATTATCCTCATCTTGAGAATGGTGTATTAAAAAATAATTTATTTGAAAATATATATTCCTTTAATAGTTTATGTTTTTTATTAAATTTTGTAAATCAACACAACGCTTCTTTAACTACAAAATTAAATGAACCGGTTATTGATAATAATAATGATAATTTGGTTTTAGCAAATCAATCCTTAAAACAATTGAACATTATCGATAATGAACAAAGTAAAGATAGTGATTTTTCTAGTATAATAACTTTATTGAATAAATGTAAAACTTATATTGGTAAAAGAGAATTTAAGAGAATTCTTACAAATCCTACAAAAAATAAAGTGTTGTTAAATAAATCATATGAAATGACAGAACATTTAATTAATAAAAATTATAATTGGAATCTAAATAATATTAAAGACATAGAAAAGATTTTAAGGAAAAAAATACATAATAAAATAAATCCAATAGAATATTTTTATTTATATGAAAGTTGCAAAACGATTAATATTATTATTACGGAAGTAAAGGATGATAGTTATTTATGTGAATATTTAAAAATAAAAGAGATTGAATTATCGATAAATACCATTATAAAAACAATTGAAGGATATTTTAATATTGATGTATTATCACAGGTTCAAACTACGAATTTTGATAAATACGAAGAAATAATTGAAAGATTAATAAAAAAAAATAATGATAAAAAATTAGATTCGTTTATTGAAAGTAAAATAGAAACAAGAGACAAAATGTACAAAATAATAGAATATTTAAATAAGGTATATGTTAAAATAGATAAAAAAGGAAATAAAGGTGTAATAAAAATACACGAATCCTCTAATGATATTTTACTTCTAATGACAAAGAGACGTTCTCAATTATTAAAACCTCATTTAAACGACGTTGTAACATTAGAGTTTGTATCTTCTTATTCAAATGAAAGAAAGAACTTTGAGTTTGATAGCACATTTATAGAATTCAAAGAGTATAATAATACAACAGTATCATTGGACGGGTCTTATATAAAAGATATAACTAAAAAGTTAAATGAGGATAGTTCATCATTTTATAAATATTTATTATTTGTTTATAATAATTTTAATCAAAATATTTTATACGAAGATGTTGTTAATATTATAGAATGTATTAAAACATTAGATGTTATAAACACAAAAAAAAACATAGCAATTACTTATAATTATTCTAAACCAATTATAAAAGAAAATCCAAATTCATTTTTAAATATTAAGAAACTCAGACACCCATTAATAGAAAATTTAGATAAAAATGAAATATTCGTTACAAATGACATATCTTTAGGAGAAAAAGATACAGGTATTTTATTATTTGGAACAAATGCAGTAGGAAAAACAAGTTTAATTAAATCTATAGGAATTTGTATTATCATGGCTCAATGTGGATTATACACACCTTGTGAAAAATTAATATATTATCCATATGAATATATATTTACAAGAATTATAGGAAATGATAATATATTTAAAGGATTATCTACATTTGCTGTAGAAATGAGCGAATTAAGAGTTATTTTAAAATATTGTAATTCTAATAGTTTAATTTTAGGAGATGAATTATGTTCTGGTACAGAGATAGATTCCGCATTAAGTATTTTTGTCTCAGGATTAGAGAGTATGTATAAAATGAAAAGTTCATTTATTTTTGCTACACATTTTCATCAAATACAGTATTTTGAAGAAATAAAAAGAATGGAAAATATTGTATTAAAACATTTAACGGTTAATTATAATATTGAATTAAATACTCTAGTATATGATAGAAAAATAAAGGACGGGGCAGGTGAAAGTATATATGGATTAGAGGTTTGTAAATCGTTAAATCTTCCAGATAATTTTTTAACAAGAGCTTTTGAAATTAGAAATAAATACGATGAATCATATAATAATATATTATCTTTTAAAACTAGTAAATATAATAAAGATAAAATAAAATCTATATGTGAATTTTGTAAAAATAATATAGCAGATGAAATACATCATTTGAAGTATAGAAAAGATATGAAGAATGATATTAATTTAAATCATAAATCTAATTTATCTTCAATCTGTTCAAATTGTCATGATAGTATTCATAGACTAGGATTAACATATGAAAGAAAAAAAACATTAGAAGGTTATAAAATTATATTAAAAAAAAATTGATATTAAAATAAATATATTAATATAATAATGATTATCCCAGTTAAATGTTTCACGTGCGGTAAAGTAATAGGTAATAAATATAAAGTATATTTAGAAATGTTAGAAGAAGAAGAAGAAAAAGTAAGATATTTAAATACTGAAAACGTAAAAAAAACAAAAGAAGGTTTAGCATTAGATAAGCTTGATTTAAAAGATATATGTTGCCGAAGACATTTTTTAACACATGTCGATATAATTTAAAAAAAATATAAATATATAATATAATGAGGAGTAAATTTGATATATATGATTTATGCACACCAGCGACATTATATTTTATAATTTCTATATTAGCATTATTGTTTATAGGTATAAGCAATATTAATTCTCCAGATAAATTATGTATAGGAAATTATACTTGTAATGTTGGTAACAATACTATGATTATAATATTGAACGCTATATATATCTTATTTTGGACTTTTATACTTGATTTAATGTGTAAGAATGGGTGGACGGATTTGTCTTGGTTTATATTTTTATTACCTTTTATTTTAATTTTTTTATTTTATACTATAATTTTTTTTAATTTTAGTTAAATGTATTTTTAAATAAAAATAAAATAAGTAAAAATATAAATGAACAATAATATAATTGAAGGATTACATCAAGAAATTATAGATAAATTTATGAAAGAAAATTCATTTGTTGAGCATCATATTAAGTCTTGTAATAATTTTTACGAGAATGATATAAAGGAAATATTTAATGATATGAACCCGATACGTTTAAATCTTGAAAAATATGGCGACGATAATAAAAAAAATTTTAAATATAAAATAGATATTTATATAGGGGGTATAAATACAGACAAAATAAATTATTCATTTCCTATTATAAATAATGAGAGGGCATTGTATCCGAATGAATGTAGATTGAAAAATTTATCATATAGCACAAAAATATCATATAAAATAGATATTGTATATACAATATCTTTTGATACCGAAAAGCCAATAAAAAAAACTATAACATATCCGTTAAATGAATCTGATTATTATTCATTAGGAGAATTTCCAATAATGTTAAATTCAAATTTATGTATTTTGAATAATTTCACAAGAGATATAAAATATAATATGGGAGAATGTAGACATGATTATGGTGGATATTTTATAATAGATGGTAAAGAAAAGGTTATTGTTCCACAAGAAAGGTTTGGAAAAAATCAATTATATATCAGAAAACTAAAAGATAATAAACATGATTATTCTGTAGAGATATTATCTGTCTCTAAAAATAATTCTAAACCAAAAAGAAATTTAGCAATAAGGCGTGTAATGAATACAACTACACATTACTATAATAATATAGTAGTAGATATTCCAAATGTTAGAAAACCAATACCGTTATTTATTTTAATGAGAGCATTAGGTATAATATCAGATAAGGAAATATTTAAAATTATATTAAATGATTTTGAAGTTAATAAAAAATATATGATTGATTTGATACCTTGTGTTCATGACACAAACTATATATTTAGTCAGGTTGATGCAATTAATTTTATTAAGACATTTACAAAAATAAAATCTTCAAATGAAGTTCATGTTATATTAACTAATTACTTATTACCACATATGAGTGATACTATAATAGACGATAGCTATACACCTAATTATAAAAATAAGGCATATTTTATAGGTAATATGGTTTTAGAAATGATTAAAACTATTCATAACGATAAACCTTTAACGGATAGAGATAACTATATGTTTAAACGAATAGAAACAACAGGTGGCTTAATGAAAGAGTTATTCAATGAATATTCAAAAATTATGTATAATGATATTAGATTATCAATTGAAAAAGAATATTATTATAATAAAGTAAATAGTTATTTTGACCCGGAAATTAGAAGTGATAATAAATATAATATATTTAATTTAATACAAGACCATTACTTTTATAATAATATTATTGAATTAGGGTTTAGGAAAGGGTTTAAAGGTGACTGGGGTGAATACGCTCATACAAAACGATTGGGATTAATACAAGATCTTAATCGTTTATCTTATAATTCCTTTTTAAGTCATTTAAGAAAGTTTAATTTAAACATAGATGGTAGTTCAAAAATCGTTGGTCCTCATATGTTACACGCTTCGCAATATGGGTATCTTGATCCGGTTGACACACCTGATGGAGCAAATGTAGGATTACATAAAAATATGAGTATGACGTGTAGTATATCTAAAGAACACGATTCAAAAGAATTATATGATTGGATAACATATAATCTAAAACCAAAAATTATAACTCTAGAAAATATAAAACCTTATATGTTGATTGATAATTATAAATTATTTATAAATGGATTGTGGCTAGGTATAATAATAAATGAAGATTCATTTGTCTCAGAATTTATTCTTAATAGACGTCATGGTAATATACCTTATTCTATTAGCATATATCAAAACCGAAAAGATAAATCAATAATTATAAATAGTGATGAAGGTAGATTAATACGACCATTGATATATGTAGGAGACAATTATTCTAATTTAGGAGACAAATATTCTATAGACAAAAAAAGTTGGATTAATTTGTTGGGTTATGATAATGATATTAATAAATTTACAAACATAGATAAATTGAAAGAAAATAAAGGCATTATAGAATATATTGATTCAAGTGAAGTTGAAATGTTATATATATCAAATTCAATAGATAAAACTGATAATACTCATTTAGAAATACATCCATCATTAATGTTTGGTATAATGGGTAATCAAGTAATTTTTCCAGAGAATAACCCTCTTCCTCGTAATCTATTCGCTTGTGGACAAGCTAAACAAGCTGTATCTTTATATCATTCAAATTTTAGAAATAGAATTGATAAAATGGGTGTTATTCTAAATTATGGTCAGAAACCATTAGTTAGAACAAGATACTTTAATGATATTCATGAAGAAGAACACCCTTACGGAGAAAATGTAATTGTTGCTATAATGTGTCATACTTCTTATAATGTTGAAGATGCTATTTTAATTAACGAATCAGCAGTTAAAAGGGGTTTATTTAGAACAACCTATTTTAATATGTACGAGACGCATGAAGAAATAAGTAAATCTAAAGAGAAACCAAGTAAAATTATAGATAACTATAATAATCACGAAAATGTAACTAGTTTAAAAATTGGTTATGATTATTCATCATTAGATGAAAAAGGTTTAATAAAAGAGAATACTCTTATGAATGATAAGAAGGTTGTTATAGGAAAACTTAATATTGGAACAAGTGTTATAGATGAAAGTATTGTTCCAAAAAAAGGACAATTAGGATACGTAGATAAAGTATTTGTCTCACATAATGGTAAGTATAAATTAGCTAAAATAAGAATAAGAGAAGACAGAAGTCCTGCTATAGGAGACAAATTCTGTAGTAGATGTGGACAAAAAGGAACAATAGGTTTGCTTATACCTGAGGAGAATATGCCATTTACAAAAGAAGGTTTAAGACCGGATATTATAGTAAACCCTCATGCTTTACCAAGTAGAATGACCATAGGACAATTAATTGAAACAATTACAGGAAAATTATGTCTCTTAAATGGAAATAGTTATGATAGCACTGCGTTTAAAAATAAAGGTTCTAAACACGAAATAATTGGAAAATTATTAAATAAATATAATTATAATTCTAAGGGAAACGAATTATTATATAATGGGATTACAGGAGAACAAATTGAAAGTAATATCTTTATGGGACCAACATACTATATGAGGTTAAAACATATGGTTAAAGATAAAATAAATTATAGAGCAAAAGGTCCTAGAACATTATTAACGAGACAACCTGTTAGCGGAAGGGCAAATGATGGTGGTTTAGCATTGGGTGAAATGGAAAGAGATGGTGTTATATCACATGGTATGACAAGCTTTTTAAAAGACTCCATGTTGAATAGAGGTGATAAATATAAGATGGCTATATGTAATAATTCTGGTTCAATTGCTGTTTATAACTCAAAAAATGATATGTATTATAGCACTTCCGTAGACGGACCTTTAATGTATAATAATATAGATAATGAAGATATAACACCAAATTTAATAACTAAATATAGTAAAAACTTTAGTATTGTAACAATTCCTTATAGTTTAAAATTATTAATACAAGAATTAAGCACGATTAATGTTCAGTTAAGAATAATAACAACTGATACTATTGATAAATTTTCATTAGATGATAACATTTTAAAAGAAACTAAAACGAATATATTAAATCAAGACAATAAACCGGAAATATTAGAAGTTTATACTTCTAAAAATTTACCAAATCTCGAAGGTTCTGTTGAAATGCCTCAAGAAAGTTCAGAAAGTTCAAATCAAGAAAGTTCAGAAAGTTCAAATCAAGAAAGTTCAGAAAGTTCAAATCAAGAAAGTTCAGAAAGTTCAAATCAAGAAAGTTCA
>Ga0209223_10001306_pt1 | contig 27551 bp, 28 predicted proteins | sample COG_06_FD_184750 | JGI IMG/M metagenome (GOLD analysis project Ga0209223, IMG submission 184750) | Pelagic Microbial community sample from North Sea - COGITO 998_met_06 (SPAdes) (version 2) | ecosystem: Environmental > Aquatic > Marine > Neritic zone/Coastal water | place: Helgoland, sampling...
AAAGCCCACCATCTTTCCGCCGTAGGATGGGGTCACGTCATAAATACCATCACCAAAGAGAAACCCTCGATCAAATGGCGATATGGTTGCTTGCTCGGCAGGCATATATTCACCGTTTAAATACACAATCATCATGTTACTCACTTGAAGAAATTACTTTTTAATTTATAGCATGCTATATATTAATAATAGTCAACACATAAATAATGCTTGTTTAATGCCCATATAAAGGGGATTAAGCGGATTAATCAATAATATTTTTATTTGTACTTGGAGTCAACTATAATTATAATGCTAGAAAGGAATGTAGTATTGGGTGACATATGAATTTAAGAGCAACCAACAAAGCCAAGCGTCAAAGGCTTATCGTTTCGCATGCGGCTCGTCTTTTCTCTTCGACTGGATATGACCTTACGACAATAGAATTGGTCGCAGCGCGGTCTAATGTGTCACCTGCCACTATTTATAATAATTTTGAAAACAAGATAGGTCTGTTACTTGCAGTCTTAATAGAAGAAGGCGAAGGCGTTCAGCAGATTGGCCAAAAAATCATTGATCATCGGACGATAAATAATTTAGACGTTATTTATCGCCTAATTGAACTCTATGTCAATCACCCAATGGAATTTATGAACAAGTCCTGCTGGCGGCAAGCACTTGCAGCCTCGTCGGCGTCTTCACATAAAAAGTTCACCCAGGAATACCAAAATGTGGACAAGCAACTACAGGTTCAGCTTATCGAGCTAATGCACCAACTCTATAATGAAGATTTTTTCAGAACAGAGGTAGACCCTCAGTCACTGGGAGAAATCATTTGGAATAATGTCGATCAGATGTTCACAGATTTTATTTCTGACGAAAAGATGTCCCTCGAGGCATTAAAAAACACACTTAACAGACAGACTGAAGCGCTACTGATATTGGCCCAGGCGCAGGATTGATGGTTCATCTTGTAACTCAGTTTTGAAGGATAGAGTAATGCATAAAACAGTTTTTAGGGTTTACGGGAACCACAGAAGTACTGTAAATACCTGATGCTCAATATCATCAAACGCCCGTCACAGCGATCCTATGACTACATAATTATCGGGTCAGGCTCTGCCGGCAGTGTGCTCGCGGCTCGTCTGTCAGAGGACAATTCTAAAAGCGTGCTTTTAGTTGAAGCTGGGCCTAGCGACAGAGATACATTTATTCAAATGCCCGCTGGCCTGGGTATTCCACTGATGAAGGATCGGTATAACTGGAAATTCTTCTCTGAAGAAGCGAACTCTTCTGCCTCTGAAAAAGAGATATATACCCCCCGCGGCAAGGTTCTCGGGGGCTCCTCATCGATTAACGGCATGAATTGGGTGCGCGGCAATTCAGCTGACTATGACGACTGGGCCCAATCAGGCCTTACTAATTGGTCTTACGCCCATTGCCTGCCCTATTTTAAGCGCAGTGAAAACTATGCACAGGGTGATCCCGCTTATCGAGGAATCGGTGGGCCGACTAATATTGTCAAGGCCGAGGCTACCAATCCCCTTTTCAAATTGTTTCTTGATGCAGCCTGCGACTACGGCCTGGCACTCAACCCTGACCACAATGGTGAAACGCAAATCGGAGCCCATACAACCCAAAGGAATGTTTCTAAGGGTACAAGACATAGCGCATCTCAAGCTTATTTATATGATCAGCCAGCTAAGGCTCATCTAGATGTCCTACTGGAGACACGCTGTACCTCGATTGAATTTTCAGGACAGGATGCCGCTAGGGTGCATTTAATCCGCAGGGGCAAAGTCTTTACTGTTGAGGTGGGGTCAGAACTGATCCTGTCTGCAGGTGCCATCCAGACTCCGCAACTGTTAATGCTATCCGGTATCGGTGATGGCGATGCACTTAAGGCGTGCGACATTAATATAAAACAACATATGCCGGGGGTCGGTAGCAACTTACAGGATCACCCCGCATGGTGTTTCGAGTACGGTGCCACAGACCCTCGCGATTCCTTAGCCTCTAAACTGGGTTATTTGGGACGCCTTAAAATCGGCGCTGAATGGCTGTTCAGAAAACAGGGACTAGGTATCTCCAATCACTTTGAGGTAGGTGCTTTTTTGTCGCTACTTGGCACGGGAACGGGCGCCGATGCACAGATGGAATGTATCGCCATGAGAGGTCATTTTGCGCCTGAAGGAATCAAAATTGAACCCGGTTACCAGTGCTTTACCAGCCTGCAGCGCCCTACCAGTCGCGGAAAGCTCTGTATAACCAGTGCCGACCCTGCTGTAGGTCCAAAATTTCAATTTAATTATTTGACCACTGACCATGACAAGAAGCTAGCAATAGCGGCCATTAAAGCAACCCAACAAATATTTCAGCAATCCGCTTGGCAGGGCCGTCTCAGCTCAGAATTATCCGGTGTTGATAATCTCAAGTCTGACAGTGACATTATAAAATGGGCTTTTGCTAATGTAGAGTCGAATTATCACCCCTGCGGTACCTGTAGTATGGGAGTTGATGACAAGGCTGTTACAGATGCGCAAGGTCGGGCCCATGGGTTTAACAACTTGCGTATTGTGGATGCATCAATAATCCCATCCATTCCAGCAGGCAATCTAAATGCGATCACAATAATGATTGCCGAAAAAATTGCTGACAGTATTCTCGGGGTGTCCGCCATTGAGCCAGAATATCCGTCGATCAACTGATAATAATAAGCATAAAAGCTAGGGAGTAAACTTTGCCAAGTCTTTCGAAATCTGAGCGTGAGAATCAGAACGTACTACCCAATAACAGTAATATTTTTGACAGTCCCACAGCGATCTTTGCAGCCATTGTTCTTGGGTTCGCTGGAACTGGGGTTGCAATGGGTATGCCACTGCTGGTCGGCTCAATGGCAAGTTCTCTGGGCTTTAGCGATCAACAACTGGGGTACCTGGCGTCATCTGATATGACAGGGCTGTTTGTCGGCTCAGTCTCTGCCTCACTAGTAGTGGCTAAAATGAATCGCCGTTTACTCGCTGCAGCCGGTCTATTCATGGTAATGCTGGGCAACTATTTGTCTATTCAATCACCAGATATTCTACCCTTGATGCTGTGTCGTTTTTGTGCAGGAATAGGTGCGGGACTCTGTTATGCAACATGCACCGCCAGCCTTGCAGGAAGTCATAACTCGGCGCGCACATTCAGTATTCTTCTTTTTATACTAGTGGTAATGAATGCCTTTATTTTTTATATCTTTCCGATTATTGATGCCAAATGGGGCGTCACTGGGCTGTTTGGTTTTTACTTGCTCCAAGCTATTCCAATTCTACTCGTACTGCCACTGCTTCCTCAGTATTGCATCGGAGAAACCGACGAAGGCACATTGAATACTGAGGCCGATAGCTCTGAGGTTCACCCACAGATACCAAAGATCCTGCCTCGCCTGTGTTTAGCTGCTGTTTTTAGCTTCTATTTGTTAGTCGGTGCTTACTGGGCGTTTATCGAACGCGCGGGTGCCGCAGCCAACATTAGCCCTGAATTTATCTCAGCCACTTTAACCTGGGCGCAAATATTCAGTCTCACTGCTGCCATTATAGCGGTATGGCTTGCAAGACGTTTTGGACAGTCAAAACCCTTACTCTTTGCGCTAATAATCATGGTTGTTACCATGCTGGCACTCGCGCTTAGGATCGACACCATCACATTTGTCTTTAGTATATTTTCCTTTAGTTTTTTCTGGATATTTATTGACGTTTTCCAGCTGGGAACCCTATCTAATATTGATCATTCTGGTCGTTATGCAGCATTGGTTCCTGCCTTCCAGGGAGCGGCGCAAGCGGTGGCACCCGCAGCCGCAGGATTGCTACTATCCTTCCAGCTTGGCTATAGCTCCGTCATGCTTATGTGCGCAGCGACGGCAGCGGTTGCTCTTTATATATACCATTATGTCTATCGAGGACTAAAGCAGATTGCACCTGATGTGGCAGATGGGGACTAAGTATGGCAAGCTGGCGGATTCTCGCCCAGCCCTAATGATATGATAGAAGCGGTCTGCCTTTTCAATGCGTCTTTTAATTCCTGGATAGACATCGGCTCGTCAGAAATAAAATCAGTAAACATCTGATTGACGTTGTTCCAAATAATTTCACCCAGTGATTGGGAGTCCCATTCGGTGATAAAAACCTGCTCATCTTTAAGAGCATGCATCACGCGAATAAGCTGCGCCTTTAATTTTCTATCAACATTGTGGTATTCCTGAGAGAATTTCTTGTGTGAGGATGCCGTTGAGGCAGCAAGTGCTTGCCGCCAACAGGACTTATTCATAAACTCCATTGGATGATCCACATACAGCTCAATTAGCTTATAAATAATGTCGACATCATTCCTTTGACGCTGGGCAATGATCGTCTCGCCAATCTGCTCAACACCTTCCCCTTCGTCTATTAATACTGCCAGGAGAAGCCCTATCTTATTATCAAAATTATTATAAATGGTGGCGGGTGAGACGTTAGACCTCTCCGCGACCATTTCTATTGCCGTAAGGTCATAGCCTATTGACGAAAAAAATCGGGCCGCGTTTGCTACTATCCGCTTTTGTCGGCTGACCTTGTTAGTTTCTCTGAGACTCATAAGACTCGTTTATTGATTGAATTGCTTAATAGACCTGCTGTGGCCACTGCAAAAACCTGAATGATCGCCGCCCACGCGCCAAAATGTTCAGGTTCTCAAGAAAGCGCCTATTTTAACCTCAGATGTTCGGACTAAGTCAAGAATCCTCTATTTTTCCTGATAAACTTCTCATCTAATGGCTTTTATGGGCCTGATCGACCAAATAGGCTAGCTCCTAAAGCGATATCTGCAACTAGGTATTCTTAATTAGAGACAGACTGATACTTGCCTTTAACTACTCAGGTCAATCTCAGGAATGACAATAGAATCCGACCCCAGCCTGATGCTGGGAAGTAGCCAAATAAAACCCTATGGTGTTACAGTCTGGCGGATCTCTGCTAGCTAATTACAACTCACTAACAATAAAAACAGGAGTCTCCCTTGAGCGAGCAAGCCATTCAACTAGCGGTATTTTGTTTTGTACTGGGTGCTATTGCACTGATCACCTATATCAAATGCACAGGTGAAAACCGACATTCAGCCGACTCCAATAAAGAATACTTTCTCGCCGGTGGTGGCCTTACTTGGGTTTTTGTCGCAGGCTCCATCACATTGACCAATCTGAGTACAGACCAGCTGGTAGGCATGAATGGCAATCAGATGTTGCTGTTGGCACTCTGGGAGCTGGCCGGCTTTGTGGGCCTGATTGTATTGGCCAAGGTGTTTCTGCCGGTGTACTACCGCAATAACTGTACCACCACCACTGAGCTTCTGGAGCGGCGCTACGATAGCAAACATGTGCGTGCGCTGGTCTCCACCATGTTTCTATTTATTAACCTGTTTGTCTTCCAGCCTGCAGTAATCTATACCGGCGCGCTATTTATGATTTCCATGACCGGCATTGATGCAGATCTACTGACCATTGCCATTGCTTTTGCACTTGTAGGTGCGGCTTATTCCGTTCTTGGTGGCCTGCGTGCGGTAGCTGTATCCGATACCTATGGTGGCGTACTGGTGTTGCTGATGGGGCTATTAATTGTGGTGCTATCCCTTATGGCTATCGACTTTGACTTTAGCGGTATTCCCGCCGAGCGACTAACATTGATTGGCGACAGTGCCTCGCCAGTACCCTGGCACACATTACTAACCGGTATGTTCCTGATTCAAATTTTCTACTGGAGCACCAACCAGACCATTACCCAGCGAGCTATGGCTGCGCCCACGGTAAAAGAGGCGCAAAAAGGCGTCTATGCGGCTGCCTTTATTCGTGTGATCTTTATCCCCTCCATGGTGGTTATACCTGGCATTGTGGCCTTTAAACTTTACGGTGATATTGGCGATCAGGCCTACGGCCGTATTGTTGGCGATCTGCTGCCAAGCTGGTTATCAGGTGTGTTTGCTGCGGCCATTGCGGCGGCTGTGTTAAGTTCGTTTAACAGTATGGTCAACAGTTCTGCGGCCATGTATGTGTGCGACCTGCACGAGCGCTATATTGATGAAAAACCCAATGTAAAACGGCTCAGTGGCATAGCTACCAGCATCTTTGTACTAATTGCCGTGGCTATGGTGCCTGTCTATGCCCAGTCCGATAGCATTATTAATCTGCTTCAAGAACTCTGGGGTCTGATTAGTATGCCAATTCTGGCCTGTTTTGCTGTGGGTCTGCTATTTAAGAATGTGGACTACAGAGCGGCGATCGCCGCAGTGATTGCTGGTGTGCTGATGTATGCCTGCTTTATCTGGCTGTGGATGCCACTGCACTATATCCATATGATGTTCTTCACCTTCTTTATCTGTGTCGGGCTGGCGCTAACAATTAACCGACTTGTACTGGGTAATAAAGCCGAGTTTATTGGCCTACAGGCTATCTAGCTCTGCTGGAGGTGGAAAATTAATAATGTTTCGGGCTGCATAATAGGTAACTGCAGCCCGGCATTTATTAGCCCATCGCCGCTGATTACCGAGCCATTAATAATATCCAGAATAGAGGCAGATGAACTGCTGGGTTGCAGGGGCCAAATAATATTCACTGTATACAGCCTATTTGCATCTAGCCCGCGAAAGTGCAGGCGGCCGGTAGTGGTATTAGGAGAGCTGGCCAGCAGTGCGTAGGAAAATAATGCCTCTTGCCTGTCGGCGGCAACTATCCCAAAACTATTCTCAAACTGCTGTGTGTCAAGACGCACCAGATCACCCGTATGGATTAACTGCCGATGCTGCTTATGCAGGGCCACCGCCGCAGTTAATTCGGCTTTTTCATCAGCATCCATCTCCAGCAGATTGGCTTCAATGCCCATATCACCAAACATTGCCACTCCGGCTCTGGTGGCCATACTAATGCTGCGTCCGGTGATATGGCAATCTTTAGGGCCTACATGGGCACCCATTAACTCCGCCGGGAAAAACATCGAGAAACCTTTTTGTATGGCCAGCCGATCCAGGGCATCATTGCTATCCGAGGTCCATATACGGTCGGTATAAGTCAGAATACCAAAGTCTGCACGGCCACCACCAGAGGAGCAACTTTCAATCTCTACCAGAGGATGGGCTTTGCGAATGCGGGCCAACAGATCGTAGAGGGCCAGAGTTTGATAATGAGTCACTGCCCTCCCCTGGGCATTGCCAGGCTGATTGATCACCCGGTTCATATCCCATTTTAAATAGCCGATTGGGTACTGGGACAATAGCCTATCAATGCAATCAAACAGATAGCTCTGGACCTCAGTTCTGGTTAGATCCAGTACCAGCTGATTTCTTGCCAGGATAAGAGGCGCAGGCTCGGCACTCAGCACCCAGTCCGGATGATCTCGATATAAATCGCTATCCGGGTTAACCATTTCCGGCTCGATCCAGAGCCCAAACTCCATTCCCCTAGCCTTTACATGATCAATTAATGGGCCCAGACCATCAGGAAAAATATCCTGATCCACAAACCAGTCCCCCAACCCGGCCCGGTCAGACTTGCGGTTTTTAAACCAGCCATCATCCAGTACAAAGCGTTCCGTCCCCACCTCAGCCGCACAGTCAGCCAGGGCCTGTAAACGCTGTAATGACAGATCAAAATACATCGCCTCCCAGGTATTAAAGTGCACAGACTTGGATTTGCCAGCCATACGGGCATCGGTTAACTGGGAGCGAATATAGCGATGGAAACAACCTGAGAGCGCAGATAATCCTCTTTCAGTACTGGCGCCATAGAGTATCGGCGAGCGATAGGATTCACCTGGTTCAAGACTAAGCTCGCCCGGGAAAAACAACTCTCCCAGCTGGGCATAGGCAAGGCCGACAAACTGCTCTTCAACACGAATACGGTGGTTGCCACTCCAACCCAGATGCAAGCCATAGGCATGGCCAGCATTCTCGGTGCAATACTCTGTATGAATAATTACGCCGGGAAATGAATCATGGGAGGTTCGCCCAGAGCGATTTTCTCGCACATAGCTGCCCATAAACCGGTCTACTGAATGGCGCTGAAATTCATTGGCCCAGCGACCCTGAAAACCCAGAATTTTGTTGTGGTCCATGGGCAATGGAATACTGGGTGCATTGCACTGTTCTACCCACAGATTGCTATCGCCGAGATTACACAGCTCGGTACTGGCGACCAGCATATCGCTATCAATATCCAGACCTATACTATGAGTAATTCTGATCTGAGTACCAGCACAGACAGAGACAACGGTGAGATCATTATTATGGCCTTGAATAACAGATTCAACCTGTGCGCTCACCGCCCACTGTAACCCCTGGCGATGAACCTGGATACCGGGATTACCCTGAAAACCCGCACCCAATTCCGGTGACAGGGAGATAGGCGCTTGCTCTGGTGGGCAGGCAGGTGCCTCCTGCTGCGTTGCCAGCAGCGCTAACATGTCTGGGCTGGTGCCCTCCCCCAGACGGGCACCCCAATAGAGAATTGCAGGCGCAGTACCACGGCAGTCCAGCACTAAACTGCTAAGGCGGCTATGGACTGTATAGAATGGCTGAATAGCTTTGGGCATAGGCAATCTTCTTATTATTATGCTTGGCTGAGCATTAATAATGCCCCAAATACCGCGACTGGGGCCAGCTAATTTTTATCGATCAAATGCCGCCAAAATCACGCATAATGTGAACAATGATTAAATAACAGGAGTTTTTATTTTGGGTGCCAACATCAATAGCCAACTGCCTTTTAGCGAAATTGTAAAAGTAAGATACAGCGACCTGGATGCTCAGGGGCATCTGTATTTCGCCAAGTATTTAATCTTCGGCGATGAGGTTCTGGGCGCCTATATGGAGCAATTGGGACTTAGTATCATGGATCCACTGAGTGCACCCAGTCTTATATTTACCGTCAATATTCACTGCGACTATCACAATGAGATTGCAGGAAACTCTGAGATTGCAGTCTATGTGGGCTATGGGCGCCTTGGGAATTCCAGCGCCGATGCGGTATTTGAATTATACAATAATGCCAGTGGCACTCTGTTAGCCAGTGGCGGTTTAACTCAGGTATTTGTGGATCCTAAAACCCGGCAGTCAATGCCAATACCAGAGTTTTATCGGGCCAATGTTATTGCCCAGCAGCAGAGTCTGGAGACTAGTTGAAATTATTAGTAGTGCTCGCCTGGCAATAGAGCCGAGCACTACCCGGTCTGAATGATTCTTTATCCTCGCTTAGTCCATACGCAGCAGAGCACAGATTTTATTGCCCGCGGGATCGCGCAGATAGGCCAGATACATACCACTATCGCGAACACCCGGAGCGTCTTCACAGGTCGTACCGCCATTGGCCACACCAGCGGCATGCCAGGCATCACCCTGCTCTGTGCTAGTCACATTAAAGCCAATAGTACTGCCGTTGCCATGACAGGCTGGCTCACCATCAATAGGCACGCTTAACCCCAGAACAGAATCACCGTTAAAATAGAAGCATCGACCTTTGGGGTCTATAACCCCTGCTTTGTAACCCAGTTCACCTAAAATGGCATCGTAGAATTTCTTTGACTCTTCGATGCTATTGGCACCGAGCATAATATGACTAAACATAGTTTTCTCTTTTTATAGTTGCAGGTTAATTGATTTTATAGGCAGGCAAAGTGAGTTTTTCTTGCCCGTAACTACCGGATCAGTGTGCTACATAGCCCCGGGCAGATCAAACCAATTATCCTTAGATTGAGTTATTTAACAGCGATATTCTGATTCACAAAATCGACAATGGCAGGGCCAACAATACTGGGTTGCATATAGGTAATATTATGGCCGCCATCCTCAATCGCAATAAGCTCGGCATGGGGAATAGCCAGTAGCAAATTTTCACTGCCCATAAAAGGCACAGTGGCATCATCTGTGCCCCAGATAGCCAGAGTTGGAATACCCTGCTCGCCCAGGGTATTAAAACTTCCCAACGCATTAAACAGATTAAAATGGCGCAGTGTAGAGACCAGAGATTCCACAAAGCCTCTGTGCTGCATCTGCTTGCCCACCTTGAGCACAAATTCCCCTCTGGGAATAGCCAGGGGGTCATCTATTTTGGCCATCTCGGTTTCGGTAATATCACTGACCAGCATTTTGTCGGCAAACATATGCCCGAGCCATTCCCCAACTAGGGGGATATTAATCAAACTATAGGAGGCCGGTTGCTTGGTCATAAAACCGGCGGGAGCTATTAGGGACATGGTTGCAACCCGCTGGGGATAAGCCTCGGTAAAATGGCCCAAAATAGCACCGCCCATAGAATAACCAACCAGATGCACTGGCTGCGAGAGATCCTGCTGGTCCAATAGTTCCTTGAGAGACTGCACATAGAGCTGCGCGTTATAGTCTGTGGATGGTCGCTCAGAAAAGCCGCGGCCAAAATGGTCGTAAACCAGTATTTGATATCCCGCATCTATAAAAAACTGCCGAACCCCGTCCCAGACAAAATGGGGCGTAGAAAAACCATGCACCAATACCAGCGTCTGGCCATTGCTCTTAGCCTCGCTGGGCAAATACCAGCGGTAGTACAAATTACCCTGAGTCAATGGTGCCCAGGCACCATCAGAGGGAAGGTCTGCCGCGGAAATAGACTTTAAACCATAGGTTTTACTGGTATAGGGCAGAGCCAGCCCCAGAGTAATAATCAGTAGTATCAGCGCCGCTATCTTCATTATCCCAATCCCTAAAACGAAGTTACTTTAAACCAATAATTACTTAGCTGTGCCCTGGGCAATAATTCTTATATAGCCCCGCACTCCCTGGGCATAGTCAGCCACCGAAATTTTCTCATTAGTGCCATGAAAGCCGGTCAGCAATTCTGGTGTCAACCGAAGTGGATTAAACCTGTAAGCATTGTCCGCCATTTGGCCATAGTGGCGGCTATCTGAAGCGGCGATCATCAAACCGGGCGCCACCGGAATATCTCCATGTATCTCACGCATGCTCTGGGCAATAATGGCAAACCCCGGTGCCTTCCAGTCAGATACTGAGGAGGCATTGGCACCACTGCGGCGCTGTACAGAAATACTGTCACTGGCCACCAGATCAGTCACATAGTTTTCTACGCTATCCATAGAATCTCTGGGATGAATTCTAAAGTTTACCGTGGCCACTGCTTCAATAGGCAAGACATTGGTTTTTACGCTGCCCGACAGCATAGTAGGTGCAGTGGTTGTACGCAGCATTGCATTGGTACTGGGCGCGGCACTAAGTTGGTCGTCAATTAAGCCAGCAAATAGCCATTGATTGGCAAAAAATACTCTGGGCACAAAGGGCATATGGCGGCTGATCTTATCAAACATATCTGCAGCAAGACCCTCCAGCCCGCCAGGTACCGGATTTTCTTCAAGCAGGGTAATGGCTCGGGCCAGATCCGTAATGGCACTGGTTTGCGGTGGCATGGACGAGTGCCCGCCCTCTGCTGCAGCTACAATATCCAGAGTAAGCGTGCCTTTTTCGGCAACATTAATCGCCGCCACCAGACTGTCGACTCCGGCAATCAGTCCATCAAATATAAAAGAACCCTCATCCAGGGACCAGGCCAGCTGAACCCCCTGATCCTTAAGATACGCAGCCACAGCAGCGGCGCCTTCTGGACCACCAATTTCCTCATCATGGCCAAAACTAAGATACAGAGTTCTCACCGGCTGATGGCCAGCTTCCAATAGATAGGTCACGGCTTCAAGAATACCCAGTACCCCACTTTTATCGTCCAGTGCTCCGCGCCCCCAGATAGTGCCATCGACAATGGCACCAGAGAAAGGTGGCTGCTGCCACTGGCTTTCAGAACCCGGAATCACCGGCACAACATCATAGTGGCCCGTCACCAAAATAGGCTGCAGACTGGGATCAGAACCAGGCCAGCGGTAGAGCATGCTGTCGTTAAGCTGGATATACTCCAGACTCTCCTGAACGCTGGGATAGCTGGTATGAACCCAGTCGATAAAACCAGAGAATTGAGACTGATCTTTTAGTTCTGGCGACTGGTAAGACACTGTCTGGAATTGAATAGACTGAGAAAGGCGCTCTGCCAGTGCAGATTCATTGAGCTCAATTTCAACCCCAGCAGTGTTAACTGCTGTCGGGGGCTGGTGCATCAGAGTGCGCACAACCACCACTATTAGAAGAAGTGCAATGGCACCTATGCCCGCAATAAGAAGTCGTTTCACATTGATACCTGTTTATGGCTTAAAGTAAGCTTGCTGCAGCAATGCTAGCAGCCCAAGAGGGGTTTGGCATCCACTAATTGATGGCTTTAAACTCTCTATAAATGTACAGGCACTTATAAAATGACTGATTCAATCAACGATCTAAGCTGGGCAGAATTTGAACGGGTTGACCTAAGGGTTGGCACAGTGGTCGCCGCAGAGATTTTTAAACAGGCCATCAAGCCGGCGATTAAACTTAGTATTGATTTTGGCGCCGATATCGGCATTAAAAAGTCCTCTGCCCAGATTACCGATCACTATGACCCGGAGGCATTAATTGGCAAGCAGATCGCGGCAGTGGTCAATTTCCCGAAAAAGCAGATTGGCCCCATTATGTCAGAATGCCTGGTTACCGGATTTGTGCAGGATGACGGCAGTATTATTTTGGCCGTGCCCGATAAGAAAGCGGCTAATGGTTCTCGCCTGGCTTAGCAAGGCGAAAAAACGAGAGGAAGTCCGAGAAGAGCAAATCCGCAATCAGTGTTTTCCTCGACTCCAACCAGTTTGCTCTAACGCCTGATGGGCAAAATCTGCCGCTGGCGCTTCTAACTCTGTGGCCATGGTGTCGTTCCAGCGATTTAAAAAGCCAAACAGCGATACCACCGCCACTATTTCTACGACTTCTCCCTCAGAGAAGAATTCTTTTAGCGCTGCAAAATCACTGGGCTCTGTGGCATTGGGCTGCATTGCTGCATGCCAGCCAAAGCGCAGGGCGACGCGCTCTCTGTCGCTAAACAGGGGCGACTATTCAAACTCAAAGGCGGCGGCGATTTTTGCTTCGGCGGCACCAGCGCGATGGGCCGAGTGGGAGGTATGGGCCTGACAGTAGTTACAGCCACTGGCGCGGCTGCTGACCAGTGCAATCAGCTGTTTAAGCTCAGGCTTAATGTCGCCGGTTTGCAGTATGGTCGCACCCAGCCCACCAAAGGCGTCCAGTAGTTCCGGCCAGTGGGCCATGGTCAGCATGCTATTGGGCACAAAGCCCATGCCGGCCTCTACCATATCCAGCATTGGTGCGAGAGCCGGGAGTTCCTGCCGATCTTTTTTAGAAATTTGGCTCATATAAATAGGCCTCTAAACCGGGTCCGCTATTTTTAATAGCTGCTTGCCGAGATTCTCGCCCGTATAAAGTCGCTGCAAAGTACGGGGAATATTGTCAAACCCCTCCTGCATATCAACCTGATAGATAATATCCCCAGAGGCTACCCAACCCATCAGGGCTTCAATAGCTTCCATTGCGCGGGGGAGATAATCGAGAATAATAAAGCCCTGCATACGACCGCGATTGGTCACCAGGTTCATTAGATTATTGGGGCCGGGCGCCGGCTCTGTGTTGTTGTAATTGGCAATACCGCCGCACATAACAACCCGGGAATAGAGATTCAGATGATTTAGCGCGGCTTCCAGTATCGGGCCGCTGACATTATCAAAAAATACATCCCATTTGTCCGGGCAGTGGATGGCAATCTGCTCGCTGACATTCTCGTTTTTATAATCAATCACCGCATCAAATCCTGCTACATCTTTTAGCCAGGCACATTTTTCAGGGCCACCGGCAATACCCACCACGCGACAACCTTTAAGCTTGGCAATCTGTCCCACCACGGAACCGGTGGCACCGGCAGCACCGGACACCAGCACTGTCTCGCCCGCCTTGGGCTGGCCATGATCCATCAATCCAAAGTAGGCGGTCATGCCCGTGATACCCAGAATCGACAGCATCATTTCGGGCGATACACCAGGCGGTACTTTATTGATACCTGTGGGGCCTTCACCTGGTGCTACCACGGCGTAGTCTTGCCAACATCCTGTGGTTTGTACCAGCTCGCCAACCGCAAAGTCCCCATGCTGAGACTCAACAACCTGTGACACAGAACCCGCACGCATCACCTCGCCCATCGCCACCGGCGGCAGATAGCCGGGCCGGTCAACCATCCAGTTGCGCTGGGTGGGGTCGAAAGACAGATACAGGTTTTTTACCAGAATCTGGCCACTGCTGATGCTGGGTATGGGAGTTTCTGCGTACTCAAAATTTTGTGGGCCAATCATGCCATCTGGTCGGGCGGCCAGTAGCCACTGTCTGTTTATTGTCATTATTATGCTCCTTATGCGCTGTGCTCGGCACGAATGCCGCTAATAATGCGGCAGGCATTTTTGATAAAAATAGGTTCAGAGGAAAAGCTGTCGATCAGCCCCTGTACATCTGCAGGAATATCTTCCCCTTGCAATGGCGGCCCCTGATCTGCTCGGGCAGCGCCCACTAACAGCACTCCCATAGTTTTAACCAACTCCAGAGACTGAGCCTCACTCAAACCCAAAACAGGCGCGGTAGCCTGAGCAATACAGTCCACACGCTCGATAAAATTGCGCTTTGACTGAATCAAACTGTCGATGGACACATTGTGCTCAATCACATGCTCAAGCCTGGTCAATAGGGGAATAAAGCTGCCATCAGCCAGAGCTGTGGTGTACAGGGTTTTTGCATAATCCTGATCTGTCATGGCGTCTTGCAGCTGATTGAGAAACACATGACTCCAGCGCACCAGACTCTGGTTATACAGGGTTAAAAACACTTCCTCGCGGGTTTTAAAATACAGATACAGAGTCCCTTTAACGACCCCGGCCAGTTTGGCCAGGTTCGCCATGGAGAATCCCTCGTAACCCACCTCAGTAAAGTGCTGCTCTGCCGCGTCTAGTATTTGCTGGCGGCGAAAATGCTTTTGATCCTGAGTGCGTGCGCGTTTTCGCTCTGTGCTCATCGCTTTACTTTGTCCTTAATATTCTTCTCAGAAGCCGGGCCATAGGGAGGCATAAAGCCAGCCAGTTTAGCCACAGGAATGCGTTTTGGCTGGCGGTAGATACCTTTGGCATGACTGAACGTCTTAAAGCCTTCGATACCATGATAGGCGCCCATACCACTGGGACCGACACCGCCAAAGGGCAGGTCTTTCTGCAGCATATGGAACATCACATCATTGATAGAGACGCCGCCAGAGGTGGTGCCCGTGAGGAAGCGCTTCTCCTCAGCCTTGTCATAGCCAAAGTAGTAGGCGGCCAGAGGGCGAGGCCTATCGTTGATATAGCCAATAGTCTCTTCGAAGTGCTTGTAGGTTTTAATCGGCAACAATGGCCCAAAGATTTCATCCTGCATACAGATGGCATCATCATCCGGGTTAATAATCAGCGTCGGTGGAAGCTTCTGGGCAGGATTATCTTTAAAGTCTTCATTGGCCGGGTTGATGGTAACCATCTTGATTTTGCGCTTTTCGGCATCGTTGAGGTTGTCCATCATGCGCTGGTAATGACGCTCATTAACCATAGCGGTGTACTGGTCATTGTTCACTATGGTTGGATACATCTCATTAACTACCGCAGTGGCCTGCTCAATCACTTGATCTAAGCTCTCTTCGGGGACCATCAGATAATCAGGGGCAATACAGACCTGACCGGCATTTAACATTTTACCCACCATAATGCGCTGCACTGCTTCATTGAGGTTAGCACTGCGGGAGACCACCACCGGTGACTTGCCACCAAGCTCCAATGTGACCGGCACCAGATTGCGTGCTGCAGCACCCATAATATGACGGGCAACGCTGGTGGCTCCAGTAAAGATCATATGATCGAACGGCAATGAGGAGAATGCCTGCCCTACTTCCGGACCTCCGGCAAAAACCGTTAGCTCAGTGGGGTCAAAGGCTTCGGCCACCATCTCCGCAATAAGAGCAGAGGTGGTAGGCGTAAACTCAGAGGGCTTGATCATGGCCCGATTGCCCGCGGCCAGAACATTGGCCAAGGGCTCAAATACCATGCCCAGGGGGAAGTTCCAGGGAGCCAGTACACCAACCACACCTTTGGGTTGATATTCGATAGATGAACGTCCACCCAGCAGATTGAGAGGGAACATGCTGGGCCGCTTTTCCACCTTCATCCAGCTTTTAAGGTACTTCCTGGAGTGTTTGAGGCACTCGATAGAGCCGGTCACATCAGTCATCAGATTGACCTCTCGTGGCCGACAACCAAAATCTGAATTCATTGCTTCACTGATCGACTCGGCATTCTTAACCAGCACATCAATAGCGCGATTGATACGGTCGATACGGGTCGCCGCCGACACCTCGCCCTCAGCAATATAGCTATCGCGCTGAGCCTGCAGTGCCGCCTGCATTTTGAGTTCGGTTTCAGTATCTACAAGGATTTTTTGCGGTGCGTTCATGTCTATTCTCCGATAGTTTTATAAATGACTTGCAGTCATTAAATAACTGACCGAGAGGCATTGCAAGTCTTTTATCGCAGGAAATAGCTGAAAAGGATGGCTGCCAAGCTAGTTAACCTAACTGGGGTCCCAACAACTCAGGACCCCCGAGGCTTGAATAGACTGTGATATTAGACGCTTGCGGCAGAATCAGCTGAGTTCTTGCTTAACCAGCGTACCTGCGCAAGAATGCCAACCACAAAGATCAGTAAAAAGGCCAGATGGAACTTGGCCAGCAACGGATCTTCAAATGAATCAATAAACGGATCGCCCAGAGGCAGTCGGCGCAGGAAGTCGGTGATCGCTGGAATCATATGAAACAGCAGCGTGCTAGAGTAACCCAGCGCCTGGAAGTACATGGAAAAGCGGCCAAACCAACTAAACTTTTCCATAATAATGCCACCGCTAACCGCCACCAGGGTTAATACCGCCAGCCAGTGTGCAATACCAAAGCCGCCCTGGTTGTATATTCCCAGTGCTGAACCGGCAACAATAATAGTGACTAGCACATACAGCTTGCCAGACCGGTTATCGAGGGAAATAATCTTATATTTAAACAGCGTGTAAAACGCGCTGACTAGTGCCACTATCCCAAGGATCGTGTGAAACCAGCCTAGCAATGTCATCTCTGGCATTTTTATTCTCTTTTATTTTCGATTGGTTAAAATTAATTATTTATGGGGGTTAACCAGGTACTTCGCACCGGTCGCCTGTTTTGCATAGCCGCGGATAATCTCTGGCTGCAGCATTTCTGCTAGAGAAATCTCCTGAGTGTAATGGCTGGCAAAGGTGGTATTGATTTCTGCAGCCACACGCTCACGCATCTGCCCAAATCGCTCCATACCAATGCGGCCAATCATTGGCGTTAACAACCAGCCGCCAAGTCCCCATTGCAGGCCAAAAGAACGGTTTAAAACAGTCGGTGACATATCCAGTCCACCATAGATATACACCTGCTTGTAAGTGTCGGAGCCATAGCGACTGTACTCGGTAGCCGTCTTATTGGCTGCAATTTCCATCGCTGTCAGTATTTGACCCGGTAGCTTGCCGCCATTACCACCACCAGTGGCATCAAAGCCCAGGGTACAGCCAGTGGCCACAATGGCATTCACCAGATCGCCCATAAAGCTGTCGGCACTGGTATCACAGATATATTCAGCACCCAGCTTTTTCAGAGTTTCCACCTGCTCTGGTTTTCTGACCACATTGATCAGAGGTACGCCATCGTCCTTGCAGATCTTAACCAGCATCTGGCCGAGATTTGAGGCAGCGGCAGTATTTAGAAGCGCCGTATGGTTTTCCAGTCGCATGGTTTCCACAAAGGCCAGAGCCGTTAGCGGGTTTACAAAGGAAGAGGCCGCTTGCATAGAGGTAGTGCCCTCGTTCATCACCAGGCAGCTCTGGGCAGGAACACAGCGGTACTGGCTATACATGGCGCCACCGGCCACACCAACGGTTTTGCCAATCAAATGCTTGGCATTGGCACCGGCATCTATAACCACACCACCACCTTCATTACCTACCTGTATGGACTGACCCATTCTTGGTTTCAAAGCGCCCAGTAGTCCCGGATGTAGTTTTATGGATGCCACTGTCTGGTCCCCTTCACCGGAAACGCTCAGGCTATCCAGATCGGCTGCAAAGGTAATCAGTAAGGCAAGGTCAGAGGGATTAATGGGTGAGGCTTCAATCTTGAGAAGAACCTCATCGTCGCCGGGAACTGGTCGCTCGGCATTTACAATAGATAATTCTAATATTCCTTCATTGGTTAGCGTTGAGCGTATTTCTTTTGAGCTATTATCTGACATTATTTCCCTCTCCTTAAGTGGTAGGCCCTATAGTTGACCCTTGATTGATACACGGTATGATATGGTGTGTTAGGTGGATTATACAAGTAGTCATTAAAATCATACTGGTATAGAAATGCAGACCGTAAGCAAAAATAAAGAGCGCGAAAGTAAAGGGCGTGAAACTCAAGGGACCCAATGTAAAAGTCCTGTAAGTGATGCCCTAAGCCTGATTGGCGGCAAGTGGAAAATTGCTATTATTTACAATCTGCGTGAGGACCCACTGCGCTTTGGCGAGTTGAAACGCATTCTATCTCCCATCACTCAACAGATGCTAACCAAGCAGCTGCGGGAGATGGAGAGAGATCATCTGATTGATCGCAAGGTCTATGAAGTTATTCCACCCAAGGTTGAATATTCGCTAACGCAATTCGGTCAGTCTTTTATGCCGGTGCTAGATTCTCTGTGTAAGTGGAGCACCGAGCATCAGGATCTATTGCACTCAATCTCCGAAGACAATCAGTCATAATAACCTGGGCGCAGCTCTATGAATCTTCTGGATAATAACAATCTTCAATGGCAGCGCTATACCGGAGGGGACGCTTTCGACTACCCCATAGACTATTCTGATGCTGTGCTCGACGCGCGCGAGGATGGCCGCCTGGAGCTACTGGTTAAATGGGAACCCAACTGCTACTGCCACTTTCATCGTCACATGGCAGAGACAACCTCATTGGTATTGCAGGGTGAGCTTCGGGTGACAGATATAGATCTGGCAACCGGCGAAACGCTGGATACCAGAATCCGAACTACCGGCGATTTTGCCCATAAAGAGTCCGGAGATGTGCATATGGAACAGGCGGGGCCAGAGGGTGCACTGGTGCTGTTTAGTATTTATGACAGTACGGGCAAGGGACAACTGGCCCAATCCCTTAGCAGCGATGGGCAGGTGATCACTACCACCACCATAGAGCGCATTTTTAAAAGGCTGGACTCAGAGTCAGCCTAAGAAGCCATTGTTACGCGGAACTTCGACAACAATTCAAACAATCAATACAGGAGCAGGTCTCAGCATGAGTGACATCTACACCCCCCCTAAAGTCTGGAGCTGGGATAAGCAAAGTGGTGGCAAGTTTGCCGCCATTAACCGCCCGATAGCTGGCGCAACCCATGACAAAGAGCTACCCATTGGCAAGCATCCGTTCCAACTCTACTCTCTGGGCACACCAAATGGGGTTAAAGTCACCATTATGTTTGAGGAGCTATTGGCTCTGGGCCACTCCGACGCCGAGTATGATGCCTGGTTAATTAATATTGGCGAAGGTGCGCAATTTGGCAGTGGCTTTGTAGAGGTCAATCCCAATTCAAAGATACCCGCCCTGATGGATCGCCGCGGCGCAGAACCAGTGCGAATATTCGAGTCTGGAGCCATGCTGATGTATCTGGCCGAGGCCTTTAATGAATTTCTACCCAGTACAATGCCAGAGCGCAGCGAATGTCTGTCCTGGCTGTTCTGGCAGATGGGCAGCACACCCTTTCTCGGCGGTGGCTTTGGCCATTTCTATGCCTATGCTCCCGAAAAATATGAGTACCCCATTAATCGCTTTGCTATGGAAGTTAAACGACAGTTAGATGTGCTCGACCAGACATTGGCAACCCGCGAATACTTAGCCGGTGATAAATACTCCATCGCCGATATGGCCACCCACCCCTGGTATGGCACATTGGTTTCAGGCTCTCTATATAGTGCCCAGGAGTTTTTGGATGTGGCCAGCTATAGCAATGTTGTCCGCTGGGCTGAGCAAATTCAGGAGCGCCCGGCTGTGCAGCGCGGGCTCAGAGTAAACCGCGTCTGGGGAGACGAAAGTCGGCAACTTGCCCAACGCCATAATGCCAGCGATTTGGATAGCTAAAGGGCTCTTTGCCAGGATTTGGTCTGATAAACAAATCCGACATAGCCGCGCACCATAAGCATGTCATCTTCCAGCCAGACTCTGCCTTTGTAGGCACCGCCAGTTTCTGGATCAAACACTGTGCCCTTCTGCCAGATATTTTTCTTTAGACTTAGCCCGTTAATCACTTCCATACCAATAACCGGCTTGCCATATAAGTCGGCCTTACAGTTTTCACAGACTGGGTTGTCCTCTGGCTGATTATGGAGACGACGGATAGTGGCATATAACTTGCCCGCTTCAATTCTAACCTCCACCGTCGATTGCAGCGTGCCAGACTTGTCAAAGGTATTCCAAAGCCCGGAAGGATCAGCTGCGGGCTCAGCCGACGCAGCGCTAGCAATTAAGGCCATGATTACAATAAGTAAGGTTCTCATAACTGTTCCTCTTAGGATTCAACCTGGCTGTTTAGACTCTTTCTTGGCCCAGGAAAAAAACGGTTGGTCTGAGGCCAATAAAAGACCTAACCCCAACAGCAGCCAAAGCATATCAGATTTTCAGGGTTTATAGAGTGAATCCAGCGAAACGGTTTCGCCCTGCTCCAGACTATGGATCAGGGCACTGATCTTTCGGTTCACAGGAGCATCAATACCCAAGATCTCAGCGCGCCTAACTACGGCTTCGTTAAGAAACTCAATTTCGGTTTTTCGACCCAATTGAATATCTTCCCACATGGAAGAGCGCGCAAGGGGATCAATATCCAGCATCGCCTTGGCCAGGCGCAGGAATATCCAATTGGGCAAACTTAAAATAGCCGGCATTAGGCTGGGCTTTACCGCGGTAAACTGCACCAACTCAACCCCCTCTGCTGCTGCCACAGCAAGCCATTCACGCTGAGCTGCGGCATAGACCCTGCGCAGTTTACGATTTTCAAGTTGGGTTTTAATAGGCTGATCTGCAACGGCATTGAGCGCATTATTTAAGTTGAGCAGCAATTTGCCATAGATAACAGATTGCATATCGGTATGCAGTTGGCAGGGAAAACCAATGGCACCCAGCTGCTCGGCAAGCTGTTCTGTCACCGATGTCTGGTGAAATAGAAATGTTCCCTCAGTGCCGCGGTGGAAATGCGCATTGTCCAGGCTCAGAATATTAAAGGGTGTAATCCCCTGTTTGAGACTATCGCTCGGCAACTGGTGCCGAACAAGATCCAGACTACCTAGGCCATTTTGCATAAAAAATAGCTGGGCGCCGTTTTCGGTAAGCTGTTTTAAATCTGGCGCGGCAGCTTCAAGCTGATGACACTTCAATGTTACAAATACCGCATCAAAGGTTTCATCTGCCAGCTGTGTAATCAGCCCAGTTGGCATCACCTTTTCATTCTGGCCACTGTAGTCGGTAAGGGTGATACCGCCAGCAGCCACAATCGAATCACGAATACGTGGGCGACAAACTAAGCTAACCTCATGGCCGCAAAGCTGCAAAAGCCCGCCCAGATAACAGCCGGTTGAGCCAGCGCCATAAATTGCCAGTTGCATGCAGGCACCTCAAAATACATTTCTAATTATTATATCTACTTGTTATTTTTAAGCCTCAGCAAGTCCAGCCTTTTAACGCTAAATACTGAGATCCCGCAGATTGTAATCTTTTAATTCCGCTTTGACTGTCTTATTCCAGCGAAAGGTCTTACCTGAATCAATAAATGGCTGATACTGATAAGAAGGCTCATCGGGAAAGCGCTGTTTACGCGCATCGATGGCATAACCCAGGGGTTTAGAGCGCTCTTCGATCAGAGCCTCATCATAGAACATAGGCTCGCTATACAGACCGGGGCCCTGAATCCCCAATACAGATGAACGCCGGTGAAAACCAAAGTTCACCGTTACTCTGGGTTCAAAACCGCAGTTGGGAAAGGAACCATGTAGCAACTGGCGATTACAAATAATCACATCACCCGGATTACAAACCAATGGCACCATGCCTTCAATGCGTTCACTGCCAGATTCTTCTATCAACTGCTTAATATCAATTTTGCCCACCTTGTGGCTGCCCGGCTTAACCCAAACACCATTGACTGCCGTGCTGCCATAGACCTGGGCCATAAAATTAAAGCCATGAATACCCTCATCGAAATGCTCACTCTCCCAATGGGTATTGCCATCCTGATGCCAAGACACTGCGGCACCAACACCGGGGTCCTTGATAAATAGGCTCTCATTAAAGGGTGCAAAGTCCACTCCATTAATTGACTCGGCCACGCGCAGCAATTGAGGGTGACCATAGACTCGCAGGCAAGCCTCTGAAAACTGCAGAGAACCCAACAAAATAAAGGGTGCATATTCTGGTGCCGACTCGTCGGCCTCTGGTTCAAATAACTTAACCTGATGTCGACCATTGGCAAGCTCTGTGCCGCCCAGAGGATCACCCAGGGGCTTAGACCACACAAGGTTGGGGCCAAGACAGTCCGCTCCCAGAGCGGGTTTGCCGTCTTTCGTTAGCTTGCCATTGGGCTCGGCAGGGTAGGATTCACGTATGCTATCCAAATCACTCTTTATATCGTCTAATTCATCCTGAGCTAACACGTTCTCGAAGATATAAAAGCCATAGTGAGAATAGGCATTCAATATATCTTCAGCTAGGCCACCGTTTTCATCAAAGCGGATCGCACCACGATTATTTAAACCATAGGCATTTCGCTGACCCTCAATTAAATAGTCACGCATAGCAGTGGCATGTTCGCCATAGTGGGCTGCACAGGCTTCGATTGATGGGCTGATATCTTGTTTCATAAATAGGCCTTCGTTACTATTTTTTTGACTTTATTATATTGTCTTTATTTTTCCACAAGTTTAATATCCCATTAAAACTGTGGTCAAGATTTTTTTTCCGGAGGTTGTCAATTGGGTACTCAAGTCTTAGCTAGAGGAAACACCACCCGCCAAGCAAATAAAAAATTGCGTCGCCAACATATCCTCGATATGGCTAAAAACCTAATAGCAACAGAGGGTTTTGAGGCATTTACTCTGACTCAGCTGGCCAAAGAGGCTGGTGTATCCGCACCTACAATCTATAACCTATTTGGCAAGAAGAATGATATTTTCCATGAATTGGTGGCAGAGCTGGTTGAATCCATCAGTGTGGCCATGTCGAATCCCGACATGTCCGACCCCATTCAAGGCGCTGAAGTGTTTACCGATAACTTGCTGCATCTATATAAACAGGATGAGGCCTTTTATCGCGCGGCTTTTATAGCGGCAGACCGAACAAAATTATTTGACCATGAATTGCCGACGGGAATCTTCCACCAGTCACTGCAAATAGCACAACGCATCTGTGTTGCAGCCCTAAAAGACGGGTTCCTTCAAGGCAATATCGAAACCGCAAAACTTGCCGAGCAACTTTTTGCCTGCCAACGGCTCGCTCGTCAAGACTGGGTCAATGGCTATATAGATTTGCAGCAATATCGCCAACAGATTTTGATGGCTATGTATATGACCTATGCCTCCGACGCCAGCCCCAACTTTTATAAAAGACTCTGCGCAGAAATTCAGCAGCTAAACAATAAATAGCAATTAAATCTATTCAAGCTGCCGACAAATTGCTGGTGCGGCATCGGTCAGCTTTAACTTTTCTTTGTGTAACCTTTACTTCCCTTATTTTGCATGGTAAGTTTGCGTTACATCAACATTTGAGAGAAAACCCATGAGCGATTTAATCCCTATTTTAGGCATACTCACAGGCATTATTGTGCCTGTGGCAGTCTTTATCTGGCAATATTTGGAGGGTAAAGGCAAGAGAGAAACTATTCTGGAGATAGCCAAACATATGGATGACCCATCCAAAGTGGAAGATTTGCTGGGTATTTTTGATGAAAGAAAAAAACAGCCCATCGATTATCGTAGAGGCGGTGTCATAACATTGTTTGTCGGGATTGGCCTATACCTTCTCGGTTTTAACGCGATGGGACCTTTCTTTGAGGGCGTCGGGCTTCTGGTGAGTGCTATAGGAATAGGCACTATGATTGCTGGCTATCTCTACCCCAATACCAGTGCAGAATTAACCGATGCCGTTGAAAAGTTTGAAGAGCAATAAGCCTTGGGCAAACACCACAAAAAACTTTTAAACAATCTTGAAGAGCTTAGAAAAGCTGCCGGTTTAACGCAGCAAGAGCTTTCGGAAAGTGCTGAGGTCTCAAGAAAAAGCATTAATGCCATTGAAAATGGAATCTATGTTCCCTCTACTGTGCTGGCATTAAAAATTTCAAGAACCCTTAGTTGCTCGGTGGACGATCTATTTCAACTGCCTTGATTTCACAGCGGAGTCGATTTAGTCGTCCATAAAGTCAAGGGTCAACAATAGTCGGCGTGTTTGATCTGGCAACTGGGGTGAGCGATGAATAAGCCCTGCCCCTTGATTTCCCTGCCAAGACTCGCCCTTGAGCAGCGCAACATCCCCTCGGCATAACTGTTGGATGTCGCTGGCACTCTTAAATAACCCAGATTCCTCATCTGGTTTGCCCTGATTGCCGAGACCCAGCTTACTGCGATCAGCAGCATGGTGTGGAAGCCATTCTGTGGCGACGCCCTGATAGGTTGTAATCAGTCGACATGAAACCTTGTCGACATGAAACCTCGGACACATGGCGCGATCCAGCGCCGTCAATCTCAAGCCGGCACGTCTGAGGTCAAACAGGCAGCAGAACATATCCACCAGCTGTGCAATATCTTCGCTCAGCACTGTTGCCATTGGCATTGCACCCAAGGCTTTGGTGACAGCGGCATTAGCCTCCTCTGGTGTAACGATCAAGGAGAGCTCCAGGCCTGAGTTGGTAGCAAGAATACTCTCACCGGCCTCAATCAGCGTTGCGGGTACTGAGCGCTGCCAGATAGCGATATTGGTGTTCTGCTGGTAGATATCAGTCAGCACGTCGAACTGATCGCCCTTGGCATCATGCCATGGATATTTTGCTGAGGTTTGAGCTTTAGCCACTGCGCTTGTTGGGTTCATGCATTTTCCGTCCAAGCAGGAAAGGGGTCGCTTAATGTTGCCCAATACTGTTTGCCTTTAAGCAATTCATCTTCTGATAACAGACAGTCATCGAGGGCATTCAACATAGCTTGCTGATCAAGCCCCTGGCCGATAAAGACTAATTCTTGACGCATATCGCCAAAGGGCTCTTCCCATTGCATCTTGATGGTGGCCATTGACTCTTCGTCTGTAGGCCAGTTGTGTTCCGGAACGGCTTTCCAGAACATACCGGCAAAGCCGTAGCGCGCAATGCCGCACGCCTGACTCCATTGGCCGGCAAATTCAGGGCGAGTAGCCAGCCAAAAGTAACCTTTGGATCGAATCAGTTTGCCGTACTGCTCTGTACCATGCACAAACTGGTGGAATTTTTCCGGGTGAAACGGGCGGCGGGCAACATAGCTAAAGCTGCTAATGCCATATTCTTCAGTTTCCGGCACATGTTCCCCGCGCATTTCCTTGAGCCAGCCCGGGGCCTCCTGTGCGCGCTCAAAATCAAATAGACCTGTGCTCAGCACCTCGTCTACAGGCACCTGGCCCTGACTAATAGGAATAACCTGAGTATGGGTATTAAGACTTTTGAGAATAGCGGTAAGCCTCTCAACCTCACTGGGTTCAACCAAATCGGTTTTGCTGACCAACAGCACATCGGCAAACTCCACCTGATCTGCCAGCAAATCGGCAACGCTGCGTTCATCATCGTCACCCAGAGATTCACCAGAGTCCTGTAAGTATTTGGCGTCTTCGTAATCCTTCAGGAAATTGACCGCGTCGACTACGGTAACCATGGTATCCAGTGTTGCCACATCTGATAATGAAACGCCCTCTTCATCGGCAAAGGTAAAGGTCTCGGCCACTGGCAAGGGCTCTGAGATACCTGTTGACTCAATGACCAGATAATCAAATCTGCCGTCTTTGGCCAGTTTATTGACTTCCAGCAGCAAGTCTTCACGCAGGGTGCAGCAAATACAGCCATTGCTCATTTCAACGAGTTTTTCTTCGCTGTGGCTTAGAGACACTTCGCTTTTTACCATTGCTGCGTCGATATTGATATCGCTCATATCATTGACAATAACGGCCACTCTTTTGCCCTGGCGATTGTTGAGGATATGGCTAAGTACAGTGGTTTTGCCCGCACCAAGAAAGCCAGAGAGCACAGTTACAGGGAGAAGGTTTGTCACAGGGTATTCGTATCTTAATCAAGTTAAAGCGCAGACAGCGCCATAAATTGACTTGATACATCATATCATTTTTGCGCTACAACTATTTCCTGGCAGGCCCCTTAGAATCGAGCCGCGCCTGTAAGGCACTTGGTTGATAGCCAGTGGTTGTCAAAAAGCTAGGTCGGAATATTGCCAAGCATCATGTTTTAGGAGTTGCGATACAGAAATTCCTCAATGTACTTACCATCTGTTGGTGCTTATAGAAGAAGGTACCAATCGAGAGATACCCCCAGAAGAAGCATTCAGTTGAACATCAGTAAGACAGCAGTTAGCTCACTAACTCAATCCCCGCACAGGCAACAACGCACCGTGCACGGCTTTGGCAGCTGGAGAAAGTAGGAAGCAGATAACAGCAGCCAGATCATCGGACGATACCCAGTCGGCAGGATTATTTTCAGGCATTGCGGAACGGTTGGCGGCAGTATCAATTACCGTGGGTAATACGGCATTGACATTGATGCCCTTCGTTTTAAGTTCCTCGGCAAGAGTTTCGGTGAGACGCATCACCACACTCTTGGACGCACAGTAGGCCCCCATCAAACCCTGCCCTTCACGCGCTCCAAAAGCGCCAACATTGACGATACTTCCCTTCTGCTGTTCCAGCAGCACAGGAACAGCGGCCCTGATGGCATTGCGCATGGTAGACACATTCAGACTGAACATGAGGTCCCATTGCTCGTCACTCGAGTCCCAGCTTTCGGTACCCATGGCAAAGCCACCGGCGAGATTGACCAGGCTATCGAAAGGTCCGAAACTTTGTATCAACTCTCGTGTGGCATCGGCGTTGGTGAGATCGACCGCATGACAATCAGGAAGGTTCTCGTCGCGGGCAATATCCACACGAATAACACGAGCGCCCTGAGTTTCAGCGACTGCACATACAGTTCTGCCTAGCCCGCCCAGTGCACCAGTAATTACAACTGTGCGATTTTTCAATGGTTTCACTTTTTGACTCCTAAATTGTTATGAGTAGCCCCTCGGATGCTATCGGGAATTTCAAGGACTCCCAAATGAAGAGGCGAGGAACTCTCGAATAACTTCATTAAATTCATTATTCTGATCGCCAGCAACCATGTGCCCCGCTGAGGCAACATCTACATAGCCAGCGTGGGGTATCAGTTCTGCCAGGT
>Ga0209223_10001310_pt1 | contig 27500 bp, 31 predicted proteins | sample COG_06_FD_184750 | JGI IMG/M metagenome (GOLD analysis project Ga0209223, IMG submission 184750) | Pelagic Microbial community sample from North Sea - COGITO 998_met_06 (SPAdes) (version 2) | ecosystem: Environmental > Aquatic > Marine > Neritic zone/Coastal water | place: Helgoland, sampling...
GTAATGATCGGGAGCCGTCACTATAAATTCGCACTTTGACTTGTCGGACGGGTGATCAATGGTCGATAACCAATTGCGGCCCCTGTTGGGCCAGTTATCGCTGAAGAAAGTACGGTCGCCATGTTTATTGGGGGCTATTTTTAATCCCGTAGCTGGAATTCCACTGTAAGAAATTGTGAATTGATTCCGCTGGTTCTTTTTGGAAGGAGCAGGTAAGACAATGAATACCGCATCGTTTTCATGCCTGAAAGCAACCGCTTCGCCATTGGAATTAACGGCAGAAACCGTCATGCCCTTGCCCTCCAATGCGGCAGATTTTTTAATGAGGTCCAGCCTGAGTTCTTTAACACCATCATCCAAAAAGCGCACATCAATAGTGGCGTTCATTTTGATGACGTCTGTTTCATCAGAGAGTGTGATTTCAAAGATGTAATTGAGGGCATCAATTTTCGGATTCTTAGGATAAGGATCCGTCAATGCTGTTCCTACATTTTGAAATGCAAAAAGCAACAAGGCTAAGACGAGTATTTTTGATTTTTTCATTCTCATTATTTTTTCAGCGGGAGTTTTGTAGCAGGACGAAATTCGATCAGTCCTTTTTCCTTCATTACTTTTTCAATGTCCTTAATCGTGGAGGGTACAAAAGCACTTAGGTTCTCAACGCCATCTTCAGTAACCAAAGCCACCTCTTCGATGCGGATGTACAGTTTTTCTGGTCGGATCCAGATCATCGGATCAATGGTGAAAACCATTCCGGGCTCTAGTGGCAACCCGTGGACACGTCCGACATCATGTACCGCCATCCCTACTGGATGCTGGAAATGACCCCTGAACTTAATACCATCTTGGACCGCTTGTAAGTGGTCAGGATTCTTGAAGGTTTTCCCAACCAAGTATTGCTCCATGTCTTTTGCCGCAGCGGCAAGCACTTCGTTTGAAGTAACTCCTGGCTTTACATATTTGAACAGGGCGTCCTTATAGGCCAAAATGTATTCTGTCAACTGTGTTTGAGCTTCATCATATTTCCCATTCACAGGCCACATGCGCGTAACATCACTCGTGTAATAATGGTAGTCTGGGGCATAATCCATAAGCACTAAATCACCATCCACCAGCTGGTCCGTTTTGTGAAAATAATGACCCATAAAAGCGTTGGTGCCACCACCGATGATGGAGGCATAACCATCCCGCTTTACATCATGCATGTAATAAATGAACTTCGCTGCGGCATCCAATTGGTACTCATAAACGCCAGGGTCAGTGGAACGCATGGCTTCAATGATCGCCAAGCCTGCAATCTGAGTCGCTTTTCGAATGACCGCTATTTCTTCTTCTGATTTGATCAAGCGCATGGCATCCAGAATGGGAGACAAGTCATGGATTTCAAATTGTGGTGCCCTCTGGTTGAGCAACGACTTGAAATTGGCCTCTTTGGACATCCTGCCATCCCAAGGATCAGAGGAAACCCTTGCCTGACCATGCAAAAGCATGTCTCGGCTGTCTGTGCCTTTCTCGGCTGGTGCCAAAGGGGTATAGAGTTTTGGCCCTGGAGGTTTGATCAAGCCTGTTCCCACTAAGTTGTTAGATAAATACTCTACGCCTTTCACCTGGTCAATGCCTGTTAATTCCTTAATTAATTCAGCATCCTCTACTGATAGAATTTTTCCTTCGGAACGTTCCCTGCCTTCGTCTCGGTGCGGCAGGTACAGCGTGATTGTTTTGTTTTTCCCATTCAGTAATAGGTAAGAATGTGGAATTTCAAGACCACTTAGGTAGTAGAAGGTGTTGGTCTGTCTAAAGACATTAAAGCCATCCACTCCTTGCGCACTTTGAATAAGGGCAATGGCATTGTTTCCAATTTTCTCATAAATGGTTGCCCATCGTTTAGAAAATTCGGCCTTTGAAAAATCAGTCTGGTAATGGTGTTTGTCCTGTGCAAAGGCAATCGTGGCAGTCAGGAAGAAGAGTAGGATTAAGCTATGCTTTAATAATGGTCTCATAAATCAGGAAAAATGTGTTTCCTAATCTAAGTAAATTTCATGTTGATAAGACGCCATTTATCAAAAAGGGTAATATAGCGGGAAGCAAAGTTAATATTGTGACTGTTTCAGTTGCTAGTGACCACCACCGTCTCCGTCTCCATCACCGTCTCCCATTCCGTGGCCGTCACCATCACCCATTTCACCTTTTGGTGCTTCTTTGGCATCGGTATTATATTTCTTCTTCATGAAAGTGGCGATAATGATCATCAGGATGATAAGAATTGCAAAGCCTATGATGTAATCCATAAAATAAATTTACACGGAATTTAGTCAATTCAAATGAATCAATCCCGAGTATCGATTTTAAGGCCTTTAAGACTCCGTTTTGGCCGCTTTCTTGGCGCCAATTTTGATCCCGATTAGAACGAGTAAAAAGAACCAAGGAAATCCGTGGAATAGCAAATCAAAATAGTCCATGGACTGCATGCCTACCCCACCGCCCATTAGCCATTTGATTTTTCCCCAAACATGAGGTTCAGGAGAAAATGGGGCAAGGCCCAAAGACAGGCAGAGTACAATCACAAACCAAAAATTCTGTTTGCTTAAAAATTTTGAAGCGTTGATCATTGAATTAGCCCTTTGCGTTCCATGCACCAATACCACCTTTAAGGTTGTAAAGGTTGTTGAAACCCATCTGGCCCATCAAGCCACAAGCCTGCCCACTTCTGTTGCCTGACCGGCAATACACCAAATAGGTTTTGTCCTTGTCAAGCTGTTCAACCTTAGATTTGAAATCCGATTCAAAAAAATTAATCAGCCTATGTGGCTCGATTTTTCCTTCCCCATATTCTTGTGGCGACCTCACATCTAAAACTACATGGTCGTTCTTTTGCATCATTTCCTCAAAGGTAACAGCGTCTATGTCTTGGTAATTCATCGGTTTCTTTTTGAAAATATTAAACATCTTTTTTCTTGCAAAGAAATTCAATTAAATGGAGAATGAAAGTAACATTTGTTACCAATACGGAATTTTACCCCATTCAGAGGGCTAATCCCCCTAATGCCGTTTGCAAAGAAATATCAAAAATATTCAGTAAAACCTCTATCTTGATTAATATAAGCGCTTAAGTAATTTTTCATGGCAAGATTTTTAGAGGACAGAACAAAGAAAATAGGCTTGGCTCCCGGCACCGCAGTATTTGTAGGAGATAAAAAAGAGGAGCACACAGCCATCCATTTAATGGACTATACGAACCTGGAGCTCAAGGAAGCCCACTATCAGGACAGCAAGCCACTAGAGGGCTTAGAAGCCAGTACAACGCATTCCTGGATCAATGTCTATGGATTGCATGACACCGCCCTGATTCAAAAGATGGGCGAGCAATTTGGGCTCCATAACCTGCTGATTGAAGATGTACTGAACACAGGGCAACGCCCCACTTTTATAGATTATGATGATTACTTTTTTGTTGCGGTAAAGATGCTGCGTTACGAAACTGCAAATGACCATGTGCATGCGGAGCAATTGAGCCTGGTAGTGGGTAAAAACTACCTGCTTACTTTTCAAGAAGAGCAAGGGGATGTGTTTAATCCAATTAGAGAAAGACTGCGAAAGGAAGGTGCCAAAATTAGACTGAGGGGAGTCGATTACTTGGCCTATGTCATGCTTGACACCGTTGTCAATAATTACATCAATATCATTGAGCGCATGGGGGATAAAATTGAAAGCCTGGAGTCTGAGATCCTGTCTAAATCCTCTGAGGATGTGTTAGAAAAAATTACCAATTATAAAAGAGAGATGAGTTACCTGCGAAAAGTAATCCGACCAGTGCGGGAGGCAAGCCTACTTTTTGGTAAATCTGACTCTGTTATTATCCAAAAAAAGACCATTCCCTTTTTAAAGGACCTGGGAGGACTGGTCAATCTTGCTGCCGAATCCATTGAGACCTACAGTGACATCCTTTCGGACCTGTTGAACATTTACCAGACCAGTGTTTCGAACAGGTTGAATGACGTGATGAAGGTACTCACCATTTTCTCGGTGGTCTTTATTCCACTGACTTTCATTGCGGGCATTTATGGCACCAATTTTAAATACTTACCCGAGTTAGAATACCGCTATGCCTATCCCGTATTTTGGGGAGTAATGGTCACTGTGGCACTAGGCATGCTCTATTACTTCAAGAAAAAGAAGTGGATCTGAGACTAAAATTAAGTGTGCATTACAAAAAATGCTTGAAAGCATCCTTAGGTTAATTAAAAAAAACCAATCAAGAACAATTACCTTAGGAAATACACCCGTTAAAGTTAAAAGCTTAGAAAATTTCACTTCCTGGGCCTGCAAGGCTAATTCCTATGACGATGACATATTATTGGAAATAGGCTATTATGATATTAAAGGCATGGCTCAAGATGGAAGCGATTTTAGAATGGGCTTTATTCTTCTTGAAGGTGAAAATTCTGCTGAGACTGGATATTATGTTCGAAAAGGATTAGAGAGGCATTGGGAATGGGATTCTGATCATAAAAACGAAGGATTTAATTATTCTTTGAGAATGAAATCGGATGGTTCTGCAATGTACTTTGACTTTTCAGAAGTTGAAGTGGGTGGGTCAACAAGCCCAAGTCAATTTTTTCAATGCACAAAGGACAAGTAGGTATTGATCCCTCTTCTAACCATTACTTAACTATCCTGTAAGTTGAGTTTGATAAATTCTCAAATCCACTTACACTACTTAAGAAATAAGAATGTTATTAAAAAAATATATAAATTGATATTTAAGGTTTTTATTACGCTGATAAGATGAAGAATTTTAAAATATTTACGCTCTTGGTAATCCTAAACGCCGCCTCATGCTCGGAAGATTTACCAAATCCAGATGTTGAAAATTTAGAAGAAGACCGAATAGTAGTATATGGTAACGAGACGGTAATTAGTGCTCCAAATATACCTGATAAAAGATACATTGAATCGACAATATCTGATCCCACAGGTTACACTCATTACTCATCGCTTGCTGGAGATAATTTTTTTCTGTTTTTTGGTACCATTTATGGCGAAGACAATTATAATAGCATTGATGAAGTTGCGCCTGCACCTAGTATCGTATTAAAGAAAGTAGATAATAAATGGGGATTTCATAAAGTTTATTATGAATCTGAGTTTTGGGTACCTCGCAATTTTAAAGTCCTTGATAATTTTATTACTGTCGGAGATGGCAGTGAACTTGGCGATGATCATACTAAGTGGGGTGGTGACATTTGGACTGCAGAAATTTTACAAAATGGTGATCTAGATTGGCGAAGAGTGAATGAAGATAATACTAGAGGCTTTTTTCATGGGACTACTTCTGGTGATTTAAATGGTGATGGCTTACAAGACGCTGGAGGAACTCCAGGAATAAATCATAGCGGTATAAATATTTTTTTACAAAAATCGGATGGCTCTTTCGAAAGAAAGGATGATATCTTGAATTTTGAGGGACAAATGCCTTTTACATTAGACTTTCATGATTTTGACAAAGACGGTTTGGCAGAAATAGTCACCGCAGATTACGGTGGCGGAGGCGTACCTGATTCAGATGATCATGAAATAAGAGTTTATAAATTCGATTTATCATCAGGCAAGTTTGAATTATCTTTCCAAGGTAATGAGCCTAGTTTTTATTCCTTTGGCAAGGGGGCTACTTCTATTATTTGTAAAGATTTGAATAATGATAATCAAGATGATATTGTTGTAGCGCGAGAGGATAGAAAAAGAGGTTTTGAAGTATGGGTAAATGATGGGGATGGTAGTTTTTCACCCAAATTCTCACATGAATTTGAGAATTTGGACTTTCAAGAGTTTAAAATCTTCGATGCTAATAATGATGGATATAACGATATTTTATTGAATGGGTATGGATATAAAAGTGATCTTAGGATAAATCCAGAACAATGGAATCTTGCAGGTTCAGAAGGAGTGAAAATGAATAAACTCATTTGGATAAATAATGGTGATGCTACTTTTGATTATTATCAAGAAGAGGATTTAACGTTCGAAGGCCCTACTCCCACTTACTTACACCCTTATCTGGACAATAATATTCTTTATTTTTTTGGCATTTATCAAAAAAACGAATATTCCGACAGTGGCAATGCTTTGAAAGCATATACCTGGGATTTTAAAATTGACATTAATGAATGATAAAGATTTTTAGAAAATTTAGGTAACAATTTATAACTGAAAACAAGATCGGTAATTACTTGATATATGCTTTAGGCGAGATTATTCTTGTGGTCATTGGAATTTTAATCGCGTTGAATATTAACAATTGGAATACTAAACAACCTTCAAAATAGGCGTACCACATATGAATTTAGGTGTATCCCTTAACCGCCTGTTAAAGTGCAGATTAAGCTGATTTACAATAAGCTATTTAATCATTCCCAAAGCAGAATCATGGCCATTGTATCTCATTCACAATAGCGAAGTATGGCATTTGTTAATTCCATTTCCTCTAATTTTGGTAATTGTATAATTTTTAATCGATGATCTTTAATTAAACCAAACCCCATTTCCTTCTCTCCTGAGTTTTAGGGCTACGTTTTCTTCGATTTTCAATGCTACTTTTTTCAATCGAATGAGATTGAGTTTTTGAAAACGCTTGGTTGGCGATCAAAGTATTTATAGCAGAGTTTGCTGTAGAGTGGATGCCCTTTTTTACTTCTTAGCGCATCCCGATGAATAATGGCCCTTTCTTCTGGACTATGGCTCGTATAGCCCACATAATAACATGGTTTGCCTTCAATATATTCTGGATTTGCCTTTTGAAACTTCTTTTCTTCAAGCACTTCCTTTTTGAGTTGTATCACATAGACATTGTAGGGCATGATGCTATTTTATTATGTGTTCAGCATTGATTTTCATATGGCCCAAGGCTTTATTCGTTATTAAAGCAAAATGTTCATAATGATCATTGATTACCAATGTTTTAATGGTTCTATTGATTCGAGATACAGCTTGATCTATTATCCCGTCTTCATTCCTAGCCAACTTTACCATTGCTACTTTAAGCTCTTCTGGATCGGCATTGATTTTTTTTGAATAGCGCCCATAAAGATCATAAAGCTCCTTCACATAATCTTCTAAATCGACTCTTCCTATGGGTTCCTTTTGGGTTAAAAAAAACGAATAGATTGTCTTATCGAGCGGGCGCATTTTGAGTTCCTTCTTCCCTATAAAAATTCGATTGCCAAATTTAGGTAAGAGCACTTTTGCAGGTTTGCGTTGTTGCCTTTTTCGATTGAAAGTCCTATATTTTTCTCTAATTACATCCAGTGCTTGACCGATTTCGTCCAGCTCTTCTTCACTTAATCCATTGTCTAAGGCTTTTTGATAACAACTATCGCAAATATTACCTGTCTGTAATTTAAGCTTCACTTGTTCTTTGCTTTCACAAAAGTCATTAATACATCCAATAGGGTTTCGGTGGACATTTGCCATTGTCCTTTTAATGGTTTTAAACATTCGCCATTGTAAAATGACGGCAATGGTCTCATAAATAACAGGGAAGATGGGGTCTTTGCTATCTACCAACTCTTCCCAGTAATTGGCCTGAACAAATGCTTTTGCTTTGCCTTTTGGATCAAAGGCACTGAACCAGTTGTTTTCGTTCCTTTCAGCAGTGTATAAAATATGAAAACTCAATGTATCGTCTTCATTGTCGTACTCATCTAGCCTTTGAAAGATGTCGCCCCATCTTTCAATACTTTGATATGACGATACTGACTTATAGGAGATATCTTCATAGGCGATTCTCTTCCTCCTGTCAAAATCATTGTCTTCATAATAACCTCCAGGTGAATTCTTTTTTGTTTCGACTTTGAAATACCATGTGTTGAAATGCTCATTAAGGAATGAGGCAACCCGTTCACTTATGGGTTGCTTCAAATCCGATGAATCTATTAAAGTGATACGCATTAATCTTCTTTATCTAAGGGCCACTCAATACTTGCAAATGCTTTATCAGCACTATAGTCCTCACGTAAAACTCTACTTGCCATGAGGCTACTTATACAACCAAGACTCTCACTTAATTGCTCCTTGCTCGTGTAAATTCTGTTTTCTTTTCTCATCCCTAAATCATTGGCCATGGCTAGTGTTTCTTTGTCGCAACCAACTAGGATGAATTCCCATCCAGCTCGTTTGTTTATTCTGGCAATTAATTTTCTAATCTTTTTAAAGGAATAAATTTGAGAGCTGTTTTCATAACCGTCTGTAAAAACTGTAATGTTTACATGAGTTTCGGGCTCATCAAGTAGTTTCTTTTCAAGCTCTTTTACTGTGGTACCAATGGCATCAAAAAGTGCAGTCATCCCATCAACTTCATAATCAAAGTGATTTAAAGGCTTTACCTCACGACCTCTTTTTAGGGTGACAAATTTTTTCAATTCATGATTGAACATCCTTATGTCTAAATAAACTTCTTGGTCTTCCATGAAATCCAACTCCTGCATTTTGGAAATGCTTTTATTAATCCCTTCTCTCATCGCATCTTTAATACTCATCATAGATCTGCTTCTGTCAATAATTAAGCTACTTACTGTCTTTGTAATCATCTGTTTGTTTTTAAATGTTGAATTATTTTTGATGTTACAAAGGTGAGCTGATCGTCTAAAAAGTAATCGATGTTGTCAACGTTGACAACATTGAGTGGCAGACCATAAAAATATCATCTTCATGTACGCATGCACATGTGAGGGGCAATGAAATCCAGAGGGGAGTGAACCGCGGACTTCAGAAAAAGTACTGAAGAAAAAGTAAACTGCATAAAAAAAGCCTCTTGAATTGCTTCAAAAGGCTTTCTGTGTAGATAACTCTATCGAAATATCGAACGTTTATATATCTCGCAAGGAGTTTATAAATACCAGTAATTTGATTAGTTTCATTATTGAAGAATGAGGCGTTCAAGCTTTGATTTCCCTTCCCCTATTATTCAAAGTTACAGCAAAATTGAATCAATAATGCAACTAAAACCCTTATTCCATTAACCCAAGTTGTTTCATAAAAACATTATTGTCAAAATAATCTTTCTCTTGGAAAATTTTCCCATTTTTCATGACCACCAATGTAACACCATAAATATCTACTTTATTATTTGTTGCCGGAATTCCAAACAAATCTCCGTCATGAGTTCCTTGAAAACGCCAATGCTTTGTCATTAAATCACCTTGTCCATACAAATCAACTATAGTCATTTTGGCATCAGAAAAACCCGTAAGATAACTGTTATAATAAGCTTTAAAACCTTCAACACCTGTTATTGGTCCTGTTGCAGTGATAACGCTAACCTCAGGATCAAAACTATCTGTGTTAATTAAATCAATATTGCGTTCATTCATGATTTTATCCCAAACGGTTGAATACATACCTACATTGGTGTCTAAATCTACCTTAGCTTGTTGCAAAATTTCACATTCTGGATTAGATGTTTGATTACATCCAAACAAACTCATAGCAATCAGAAATACATAAAGTCTTTTCATAATAATAGTGTTAAAAATTAATTACTTTTGTTTTGATAGCAAATATAATAAAATAACTATCAAAACAATAGTAAAAATAAATAATTGTATGATCCATAAAAAATTTCGTTGCAACTGCCCCATAACTTCAGCTCTCGATGTCGTAGGAGATAAATGGAGCTTAGTTATAATTAAACAAATGTTATTACAAGACTGTCTAACCTTTAAGGATTTTTCTGAAAGTACAGAGGCTATAGCACCAAACATACTATCAGCCAGATTAAAAACATTAGAAAAGTTAAAATTCATTGAAAAGAAGAAAATTCCTCAAAATAAGAAAACCAACATTTACCTTTTGACACAGAACGGACTCTCATTAACCCCAATAATAGTCGAGTTAGCATTGTGGAGTGATCATAATTTGAGACCAATACATCAGAAAATGGATCTTCATCCAATTTTGGATGCCATGAATCAAAATAAAAATGAAGTTATTAAGAGACTACAGAAGGAATATAAAATAAAAACGGCTACACTATAAAAGTATAACCGTTTTATTGTTTTAGTAGCGGGAACAGGACTCGAACCTGTGACCTTTGGGTTATGAGCCCAACGAGCTACCAACTGCTCCACCCCGCGATATATCAACCAGAGAACGATTTTCTCTAGAGGAATACAAAGGTGAATCAAAATTTATTTTAACGCAAGCCATTTCGATAAGAAATTTTTAATCGTGAAACACCATTAAAGGAATCGGAATGTCCATCATCATTTTTTTTGTATGACTCTTATGCTTAAGTCGCTCCAATAATGGCCTGTGCTTGGCCACCATCATCAACAAATCTATACTTTCCTGCTTGGTGAATTCCAACAGGGCATCATTCACATTTTCATCTTGTTTGAAATTGAATTTATGGGCAATACCTTTGAGGTACTTTTCTAGTCCTCTTGCCACCTCGAGTTGTCTATTCTCTAAGACTTCTTTACTGTCAATGTGAATCAAATGCAATTCACCAAAGAAGGCTTTGGTCAATGCCACCACCATAGTAATGATGTCATGTGAAGGCATGTTGTCACATTCTATGGCAAATGCCAAGTGTTTCATTTGCCTTAAATCTGCTTTTTCAGGTAAGGCAATTACTGGGCAATTCAAATGGCGCATGATGTGAAAGGCATTACTGCCTAACAACATTTTTTGAAGGCCTGTGGCACCATGCGTTCCCATAACCACGAGGGCGACATCGTCCAGTTCTTCCGTCAATTTTTCTAAATAGCTGCTGAGTGCACCATATTGTACTTCGTAGTGATGGGGTACTTTTTGTATCAGTTCTGAATTTTTAATCAGCTTTTCAATGTCTGCCTTGGCTTGTTCCTCTATGGCTTCCAAGCCCATGTCTACCGTGGAGATGGGGATTTCTGAGGCAAAGCCAGCGGGTGCCATTAATGCATGGCAAATCACAAGTTCCATTTGTAAGGCATTGGCAATTAACGCTGCGTTGTTCAGTGCATTGATTGAACAATCCGAAAAATCGATGGGTACAATAATCTTTTTCATAATGATGTGCTTTAATTATGATTCAATTTAGTGACAGTCAGCTTATTGTTTCCTGATCCAAGTCATATAATCGGCTGAGAAGAATCATATCGGGCTTTAAAGGGCATGTCTAGAAAACGTATTGCGCTTCCTTCAAAAAATCCAATCTATTGAAGTACCTTTGCAATTAATTGAGAAAATGAGCGATACTCCACACAAGGCAGGTTATGTAAGCATCATCGGGAAACCCAATGTAGGGAAGTCTACTTTGATGAATGCCATGGTGGGTGAACGCTTGTCAATTATTACCTCTAAAGCACAAACGACCAGGCACAGGATAATGGGCATCTTGAGTGGTGATGATTTCCAGATTGTCTATTCAGATACCCCTGGAATTATCAAACCAGAATATGAGTTGCACAAGTCAATGATGAGCTTCGTTAGCAGTTCTTTTGAAGATGCTGATGTGATTCTTTTTGTCACTGATCTGTACGAAAAGTATGACAATGAAAAACAGATTGACTTTTTAAAGTCGATTGATGTTCCAGTACTATTGGTGATGAACAAGGTGGATTTGGCCAAAGGCTCACAGGCAGAGGATAAAGTTGCCTATTGGAAAGAGATCATTGATTTTGATGAAGTAGTAATGGTTTCCGCATTGGAAAGCTTGAACATTGATGGCTTATTTGAAAAGATAATCAAATTGCTTCCCGAGCACCATGCGTATTTCCCTAAAGACACATTAACGGATAAACCCGAACGGTTTTTTGTTGACGAATGCGTTCGTGAAAAGATATTTTTGAATTATAAAAAAGAAGTGCCTTACAGTTGTGAGGTGGTAACCACTTCCTTTAAGGAAGATGAAAAAATCATCCGAATTTCTACGGACATATATGTAGAAAGGAAAAGCCAAAAAGGCATCATCATAGGCCATAAAGGAGAAGCGATCAAGAAAGTTGGTATTGCTGCTCGGATGGATTTAGAAAAGTTTTTTGGAAAGCAGGTCTTTCTAGAGACAATGGTTAAAGTGGAGGAAGACTGGAGAAAGAAGTCGGATAAGCTGAAACGCTTTGGATATAACAATTAAAAATGAATTACGAATTGTTAAATAAGAATTAAGAAATATCAATTACGAAATACGAGAATAGTTGAGATCAAATAACATCATACAGACCAAATCATATGACTTTTCTGTAAAGGTGATTAACTCAATTAAGAAGATTAGGGTTGATAATAAAGAATATATTTTAACGAATCAGTTGTTGAGAAGTGCAACGTCAATTGGAGCAAATGTGGAGGAATTCATTGGTGCTCAATCAGACAAAGACTTTTTGCATAAAGTAAGTATCTCTTATAAAGAGGCACGTGAAACTAAATACTGGCTAAGATTGCTACGTGACACTTCATACATTGAAGTTGAACAGGCAGATGAATTGTTGGTAGATTGTGAGGAGATATTAAGGATATTGGGGTCAATTCAAAAGACACTTAAATCTCGTAATTCCTAAATAAAAAAAAATTAAGAATTGTCAATTACGAGATAAGAATTAAGAAATATCAATTACGAATTACGAATTGGCAAATAAGAATTACGAATTATCAATTACGAACGCGTTTGGATTAGAAGATCCTGAAAACTCGTAATTTCTAATTTGAAATTGAAGATTGAACATTGAATTATGGCGAATATTGTAGCAATTGTTGGACGTCCGAATGTAGGTAAATCGACTCTTTTTAACCGTTTGGTGGAGAGAAGACAAGCCATCATGGACAATGAGAGTGGGGTGACAAGAGATCGCCATTACGGTTATGGAGAATGGGTAGGGCAGCATTTCACAGTGATTGATACAGGAGGCTATGTTACTGGTTCTTCCGATATTTTCGAAGGGGCCATAAGAGGCCAGGTAGAAGAAGCAATGAATGAAGCTTCGGTAATTCTATTAATGGTGGACTGTGGAGATGGCCTGATCGGGATGGACAATGAATTTGCAAAAATTGTCAGGAGGTTCAAAAAACCTGTCATCTTGGTGGCCAATAAAGCGGACAATCCAGACCGTGTTTTTCAATCCAATGAGTTTTATAAACTTGGAATGGGCGAGGTTTTCGCCATCAGTTCAGCAAGTGGAAGCGGAACAGGCGAGTTGCTCGATGAGGTGGTAAAAACCTTTGAAGACAAAGGAACGGACGACAGGGATGAAGGAATCCCTCGAATCGCGATCTTAGGAAGACCAAATGCTGGTAAATCTTCTTTCATTAATGCCTTATTAGGTGAAGAAAGAACAATCGTAACCGACATTGCGGGTACAACAAGGGATTCCATCAACGCACACTATACCCTTTTTGACAAAGACTTTATACTTACCGATACTGCCGGCCTAAGGAGAAAAACCAAGGTGCACGAAGACATCGAATTTTACTCAGTCATGAGGGCAATTCAATCTTTGCAGGATTCGGATGTTTGTGTGGTTTTAGTAGATGCTGAGCGTGGATTGGAAGCACAAGATTTGAACATCATCGGACTAGCCCACAAATACAAAAAGGGCATCATGATCATGGTTAACAAATGGGACCTTATCGAAAAGGACTCCAAGACCATGAAGGATTTCGTTGCCGATTTAGATGAAAAATTAGGTATGTTGACCTGGATCCCTAAGATTTTTACTTCAGTAACAGAAAAGAAAAGAATTTTTCAGGCCATTGAACTAGCGGTGCGTGTTTATGAAAATAGGCAAAGAAGAATAACTACTTCTCAGTTGAATGATGCGTTGCAACCTGAAATTGAGCACAACCCACCGCCTGCATTGAAAGGGAAGTATGTGAAGATTAAGTACATCACCCAGCTGCCTACTAAGTCGCCAACTTTTGCCTTTTTCTGTAACCTACCGCAGTACATTAAAATCCCTTATGAGCGCTTTTTGGAGAATAAAATCAGGTCTCACTTTGACTTTGAGGGTGTACCTATCAAGCTAGTATTCCGTCAAAAGTAGTGCAACAATTAGCGTCAATTCTCAGTAAAAACCTTCCAGAAGCTGCGGTTGATTATTGCACACAATTGTGCGTTGATTATCCCTTTGATTTTGTTTTGCGCAAGCAAAGGGTGACCAAGCTTGGTGATTATCGCTATGATCCCATTGGGAATAGCCATACCATCACGGTCAATGACAACTTGAACCAATACCAGTTCTTGGTAACTTATGTGCATGAAGTAGCCCATCGGGCAGTGCACCAGCACCGGTCAGTTCAAAAACCACATGGCATTATCTGGAAACAAAAATTTCAGTCCTTGATGCTGCCTTTGTTAAGGCCCGATATTTTTCCTGATGATGTACTGCGCATTTTGGCCAGACACATGAAAAACCCAAAAGCAAGTGTTGGTGGAGATCCAAAATTGGCAAAGGTATTGTCTACTTATGATGCAAATTCTGCCGATGAATTGAGGCTGTACGATGTTGATTTGGGAGCGGAGTTTCTATTCAGAAAAAGGGCCTTTAGAAAGGTAGAAGTGAAAAGAACGAGGGCAGTTTGCCTGGATATTCAAAACGGCAAACGCTATTTCATTCCGTTAATGGTTGCGGTACAGCGGTTAAGCTAAACCAATCCTTCGACCAATGACATCATTGATCTTATTATACACTACAGTCGGTTTGAGCGTGCGCCAATTGAACAGGTCCAGTTCCCCACCAAAATTAATGTAGCCATCCACGTTGAAATTTTTCATTTCTTCAATAACGAAGTCTCGAAAATTGATGCCAGTGATCCATCCCTCTTCCATGTCTTCAAACCAGTCCTCATAGTAACTGTCGTCAGAACCATGAAAATTGAGCACATTTTCTCCTACCAGAATGTACTTGTTGATGCCATGCATACTGAAATGGTCAACGATGTTCCGCTTAAAATTCATGATGTCATTGTTGATTGCATCATTCCATTCTCCTATGAATTCAATGATGATAAAGTGCTGTTCGTAGTCAACAAATAGGACCTTGATATAAAGGGTTTCAGAACCCATATCGTCCCAAGCAGGGTCTATAAAGTAGCCATAAATGGTTTCGGAATAAAGGTCATGGTTGTACTCCTTTCCTTCATAGGGGGAGTTTTCGTCTTCAGCGACATTATAATACTTTAACCAATTGTAATAAGGTTCAATGTCATGCATGTGCTCCTTTATCTATTCCTGATATACTCAATTACTTTACGCACAGAGCCATGTGTTTTGAGCAATTTGGCCGCTTCTTCTTCTTCTACTTGAAAGATCTCCATGATCATTTTTGTACCCCTGTCTACTAACTTATTGTTAGAAAGCTGCATGTCCACCATTCGATTTCCCTGCACTTTGCCTAAGCGGATCATCACGGAAGTGGATATCATATTGAGTACCAATTTTTGAGCAGTTCCAGATTTCATTCGAGTGCTTCCCGTCACAAATTCAGGACCTACAATGGGTTCTATTGGGTATTCTGCTTCCCAAGCCAGTTTGCTGTCCGGGTTACAAGTGATACAGCCAGTGATTACATTGTGTGCTTTTGCTTTTTGTAACCCACCAATCACATAAGGCGTAGAGCCTGATGCTGCAATGCCAATGACAGTATCCTTATGGTTGATCATGTGTTCTTTCAGGTCCAACCAGGCCTGTTCCCTATCATCTTCGGCGTTTTCAACGGAATTACGAATGGCGGCATCTCCTCCTGCAATAATTCCAATCACCATTCCTTGTGGCACGCCATAGGTGGGAGGACATTCCGATGCATCAAGCACACCAAGCCTTCCGCTGGTGCCTGCACCTATATAAAACAGTCGGCCACCCTTTTCCATCCGCGGGACAATTTGTTCCACCAAGGCTTCAATTTGAGGAATTACTTTTTGTACTGTTTCCGCTACTGTTTGGTCTTCCGAACTGATGTTCTTCAACAGTTCTGCAGTACTCATTTTATGAAGGTCATTGTGGTTGGAACTCGACTCCGTAATGTTCATTCTTAGTGGTTTAGATTTTTTTGATGGTATAAGGTTAATCCGGCAATGGGTGCTTGTACAATAATGCCTACTGTCAGGCCCATGTCTTCAACGACACTTCTTAGCATGCTGTTGTAATAGAAAGCAACCGATCCAGTGAAGTGAATTTTGAGGTTTTTTGCGCCTTGATAAGGCAACACATAATGTGTGATGAACTTTTGAAATTGACTTTTGATCAAATCATTAATAAATGGATGGGTGCTGTTGTCAAACAAAAACTTAGAGAATGAAGCCAAATAAGCAGCTGCCATTGGTTTTTTGTAAATGCGCTCAATCATCTCATCTCTATTCAATTGAAAACGCGCATCAAATTTGGCCGCTAATTCCTCTGGCATCTCTTTGTGGAAGTAGGCGCTTAAGAGTTCCTTGCCCATGGTAGAGCCAGAACCAAAATCGCCCAATACATAGGCCAACGAGGGCACATTGTTAATAATGACTTTTCCATCATAATGGCATGAATTGGCACCGGTACCTAGTATACAAGCAATGCCTTCTTCATGACCGCACAAAGCCCTTGCCGCTGCTAGTAAGTCATGGGTAACATGTGCCTGCGTTTTTGGGAAAAGCTCCTTGAGCATTGCTGCAACGATCGCCTGATTCTTCTGATTCGAACAGCCTGCTCCGTAGTAGTGGACTTCAGCTACTTCATATTTATCTAATAAAGGATAAAGCTGTGTTTCAATGTCTTGTTGGAAATAGCCAATCTCGCTGTAAAAGGGATTAAAGCCGATGGTCTTGGCTTGTTCAATCGCACCGTCCTGATTGATAATCCTCCAGTCGGTTTTGGTGGCACCACTATCTGCGACAAGTATTTTCATAAAGTCATTTAAGCTGCCAATTTAGAAGTGTCTATGCAGCTTTCCAATTGAAGGCATAATCAATTGGTCTAATGATCTAAAAAAGAAGGAGGATTATAAGGAAATGTTAAAATAAACGGCTTAGTCAGGCTTATTTTGAACTACCAACTTTTGATTTTCTGGATTTACTTTTTGTAAGTGGTATACTTTTTCACCTAGTTTTCCGACAGGTTGAAACTCATTAATGCTGTCGTCCACTTGAGAAAACTTTATTTTACCATGATCTAGTACCGAGACTAAAACACTTTGTGTTGAGTTTCCTTCCTGCTTGAAGGTGAAAATGTATTGTCCATGACTCTTCTTGAAAGTCTGAAGTTGCGCTTTCTCACCTTGAACAAACAATTCATATTTTTCCTGATCATTAGGTATAAAATCAAAGTACACCTGGTACATTTTATCAGAGTCATTTGTCACCATCCACTGACCAGAAAGGTCGAAAGACTCAATATTTGAACTTTTAACTATTCTATTCATCGATGAACAACTACTGATAAATACTATCAATAGCGCTGCGCTAATAGACTTCATACTTGTAATTTTTTGATTGATAATAAACTTCTAAACCTTTTTAGGTTTCTTCGTAGTTGGACAAGTAGCACTAATAAATCTGTAATAATTTTAATTTCGATGAATGATATTTTGCTGTTTAATTGTTAATTAAAGGTACTTCTTAAATCCTTTTGTGTTAACTATATTGAAGATTCAATTTTAATATTATGAAAAAAACCAACTACCTTTTTTTATCGATTGCCTTATTTGTCTTCGCTTGTGGCCCTGCAGAAAAGGAAGAATCACTTTTTGAGAAAGCCAATCGACTGGCGCATGAAAATATTATTGCCGATGGCCATGTAGATTTACCCTACAGGATGGTAGGTGCTGGGTTCATGAAGAGAGGAGAGGTACTGGATGTTTCTAAGGAGGCCCTTGATGGGAACTTTGATTTCCCAAGAGCAAAAAAAGGAGGGTTGGACGCACCGTTTATGTCGATCTATATTCCTGCCGAATACCAAGTAATTGAAGGCTATGCAAAGACATTTGCTGATTCATTAATTCGCATGACCAAACAATTGGCAAAAACTTATCCTGATCAATTCGCAATTGCATACACCGCGGATGATGTGGAAGCTAACTTCAAAGCAGGTAAAATTTCTTTGCCAATGGGAATGGAAAATGGCGCTCCTGTTGAAGGGGATATTTCTTTGGTAGAATATTATCAAAAGGCAGGCATTCGTTACATCACATTGACCCATGGTAAAGACAATAAAATTTCAGATTCTTCTTATGATACGACAGGCACTCATGGTGGATTAAGTGAGTACGGCAAGCAGGTGGTTACAGAAATGAACCGTGTAGGAATTATGGTGGATATCTCACACGTTTCGGACAATGCATTCTGGGATGTAATGGAAATGACCGATGTTCCGGCCATTGCTTCGCACTCTTCCTCCAGAAAATTCACGCCTGGCTTTGAGCGTAACATGAACGATGAGATGATTAAAAAATTAGCGGAGAAAGAGGGTGTGATCATGATCAACTTCGGCAGTAGTTTCCTTGATGGTGAGTACCGAAACAGAAGGGCTGCTTATGATGAGTACCTAGACGCTTGGGAAGCATCATCTGGGATCGATAGGAACAGTGAAAATGGTAAAGCCTTTGTTGAGAACTACACCAAAGAGAACGATCCTTGGAGCAATGTCTCAAAAGTAGCGGATCACATTGATCACGTGGTGGCTTTGACGGGCGGAACAAAAAATGTAGGCTTGGGCTCTGATTACGATGGTGTGGGTGATTCGTTGCCTACAGGATTGAAAGATGTATCTACTTTCCCGAATTTGATCTATGAGTTGCTGAAAAGAGGCTATACTGACCAAGACATTAAGAACATCTGCTCTGATAATATATTGAGGGTTTGGAGGGCAGTGGAGGCTGCTTCGAACAGCTAATCATTAGCTAGGGCAATTCTTTTTCTTTGATACACCGCTGGAGAGAAGCATAAGTTCCTTCACGCTGTTCAGGATAAAAAAGAGGGGTGGAGAAATTGTGTTGTGACTTAAGTGATCAAAACACCGATTTGATCATAGCGCTCAAACACTTCATCAGTATGCGGAGCATCAGGCAATTCATCAGTGAGGTCCTGTCCTGCCCAGTGCTCATAATGCTGCCCTTTTCTCCAGAGCCTGGATTCGGTTACATCATAAATTTTCCCTTGGTAGGCCACCCAAATTTCATCTCGGTCCTGTCCATTCCGAAGGGCCAACTGCTGTTTGGTGTACTGCTTAATTTCCATGTTCTAGGGCCTTCATATATGCGCGAATTTCGGCATCTGTAGTGTAGAAAGAAAAGTCCAGCAGTTGTGGACCCAAGTGGTGGTCAATGGCAATGAGGTCAGCGCCTTTTTCAAATCTTATTCTGGCCTTTTTGGAAAAAGTCCATCCTACCAGTGTGGTCAAAGTACCCAAGTAGCCTTTGCCATCATACTGAATTAAGTGCCCCATTTCATGCGCCAATGCAGACACCTGTTTGTTAAGTGGCAGCTGCTCCATGAAAGAATCCTCTTCAATGATGATAATGTAAATCTTGCCTTTTTTAGATTTGAGAAAATTCCAGACGGAGAAGCTCGCCTCAACGGGTGCTCCCTTTTGGTCTTTGATTACAATCCTGATTTTTTTGTCCTGAAGTAAAGGGTAATGGGAAAGTGCTAAGAGGGTGGCCAGTTCAATGCCTTTTTTGTTTCTATAAGTTACTTTTTGACCAATGGCCTCTCTGAGCGAATCTAACTTTGGTTGCCAAACGGCTGCATCATAATAATCAGGGAAAACTTGTTGTTCTTGTCCTTGAACTGGAGCGAACAAGATAATACTAAGGCATAATAATAGACAACCCCTTAAGGCGGTAATTGGAGCGCTATTTGTCATTGGTTTCAACGGCTGACGTAATAAGTGTGATCACGAATTAAGGTATAAAGGAATTCTACAGTAGGCAGACTGCTTTGAATGTGATATTTCTCCTTCAGTTTCACCTCCATTAAGCTAATAGGCCGTTTTGCAGCATCTTCTCTGAATGCCTTTAGCGCTGATTTAATCAATCGAATCTCTTTGTCAGAAAGGTGAGCCGCTTCTGGATAGACTGGGTCGTAGTCGGTATCAACATTCTTCAGCACCATTTTATTCCTGACATTGGTAGTAGAAATTTGCTTCATTTTAATGACTGTTGTACCTGCTAAAATGTCTCCTAGCCTTTGGCCATTTTGTGTTAGAATGATCACAACGACCGCCATTCCAGTGATTAGAAAATCAGCAGGTTCGAGCAACCACCGTAATATATAGGCACCCACTGAAGGAGTACTGCCGTCTAGCTTGATCACTTTAATATTCAGGGCAGTTTTTCCAACTGTTTGGCCGTTGAAAAATACCTCAGCCAGTAACCGATAAATAAAAGCCGGAATTAGCACGAGGGTACTGATGGCAATCGAATTAAAACTGAGGAGATCAGTGAAAATTATTGTTGCAAAAAACAGGTAGCCAAGCATGATGGCCAAGTCAATAATAAAAGCCAATAGGCGATCTCCCAAACCAGCCAGCGGGTAATCCAACTGGATGTTTTGCGTGGTTTGAACACTTACCGCTTGCATAACGACATATATTGAATAATTTTCAACTTTAATTAAAGAATCTGATGCGGGAATCTGCTTTTGTGAAGGCAAATATAAGTAAATGGGAAGAGTTCGAAAGGCTTATTGCTACTAACGCAAAAAAGGACCCAGATCAATTGGCGGACTTATTTGTTCAGCTGACGGATGACTTGTCTTACGCCAAAACGCATTATCAAAAGAGTGACATTACGGTTTACCTTAACAACCTTGCGACCAAGGTACACCAGTCGATTTACAGGAATAAGAAGGAGAGCAAAAACAGGTTCATTTCATTTTGGAAATATGAACTCCCAGAGATCTTTTATGAGCACAGGAAGCAATTCTTGTATGCTTTTTTAATCTTCGGATTGAGTGTTGCTTTAGGGGCTTTTTCCGCCGCCAACGAAGATTCTTTTGTCAGGCTCATTTTGGGGGATGCGTATATCAACATGACCTTAGAAAATATTGATTCAGGAGAACCGATGGGGGTCTATGGCTCAATGGCACAAATTGATATGTTTTTTGCCATCACCTTCAATAATATAAGGGTGTCTTTCTTAGTATTTGCAGCAGGAATTCTATTGTCCATTGGATCGGGAATACTGCTTTTCAAAAATGGCATTATGTTGGGCTCCTTCCAGTACTTCTTTTTTACAAAGGGGTTATTACTTCAATCAGCATTGACCATATGGATACATGGCACAATAGAAATTGCTTCTATAATTATAGCGGGTGGAGCAGGAATTTTGGTGGGTAATTCCTTCTTATTTCCAGGCACTTATTCCAGGTTAGCATCATTGAAAATGGGAGCGTCCAAAGGAATGAAGGTAATCGTAGGCCTAATACCATTGTTCATTATTGCCGGCTTTTTGGAGTCCTATGTGACGCGGCTTTTTGGAATGCCCGATATCCTAAAAGCATTGATTATCTTAGCCTCATTAGCATTGATTATCTTCTATGTAATTATTTATCCTAAACGACTTTATAAGCATGGCTTTTCGGGAAAAAATTGAATTTTATCAGAAGCGCCAGTTTGGTGAAAAGCTGAATATGGTGATTGTCTTTTTAAGGCAAAATGCTGGTCCATTTGTGAAGACACAGGTATTTATTACAGGACCTGTACTACTACTCGTGAATTTTCTAATGGTATCTGGTCAGCAGGAGATCTTTGATTTTCAACAAATGACTAATGACCCTGAAGCATTTATCGCTTCGATGTTAGATTCCTATGGTATAGCGTTCTTGATCTCAATTGTAAGTACTTCGCTGTTACCTACGGTCACGTATAGTTTTATGAAGAGCTATCAAAACGAGCCCTTGGGGGAAATATCAATCGCCAGCATATCAAGGGCCGCATTGCAAAAAATTCCTTCTGTATTACTTTATACCATCATTATGATGGTCATTATAATGGGGTCATTTGTTTTCATTGCTTCTATCGGAGCCGCTATGGGGATTCTGGGAGCTGTCTTCTTCATGTTCATCGGATTCCTTGTCTTCTGCTATTTGATAAGCTTTTTAATATTAGGCGCTTCTGTAATCGTCTTTGAAGATAAAAACCCCTTTGCCGCTATAAATAGGGCCTATAAACTAAGTAAAGGGAAAAAGTTAAGCACATTTGGGCTCATCGTTGTGACCATTATTATCGCCATGCTCATCAATTCAGTCTTTAACCTCCCGCAAATTGTTGCTATGGGAGTCTGGGCTTTTAATACTGCCAATGAAGTGGCAAGTGGAGGTACCGTAGATGGCCCTCCAATGTATGGTCAAATTGTTAATGTCCTATTTGCAGTGTTGAGCACTTTTGGAACCTTGATCGCTTATTCAGTAATCTACTTGGCATTGGCTTTCCAGTATTTCAACTTAGTCGAAAGACAAGAATCTAAAGGCCTGCTTTCAGAAATTGAAAGTTTAGAAACAGAAGGGGATTCATCTGAGGATGAAGGAGAAGATTATTAGAAAGTTCCTTATCATATGGCTTCTTGGAGCGGTTTGTTTTCCGTTGCTGTCTCAAAACGAGACAACAGCAACCGCTATAAAAACCCAGCTTCAAATCAGAGAATTTGACGGTAATAAGTTAGCTGAATACAGGGCAGACGAGGACTATAATTATGAAGCGTACAAAGAGGTAGAGACCGGCGCTTTCCAACGGTTTGTTAATAGAATCCAAAACTGGTTTAACCAGTTGATGTCCTCGGGTGCTACTGGAAAACTGATCAATTATGCCTTGTACTTCTTAGGCTTCCTTGCACTGATGTTTTTTATAGTAAAGCTTTTTGGGATTGAAAGTAACTCAATGTTTAAAAAAGGCCAGCCCCAGTCCCAATCATTTGAGGTCTCCGAGGAGCTTTTGGATGAGGTCAACTTTGATGAGGCGATAAGCAATGCCGAAAAAGGGGAACAATGGAGGGTAGCGGTCAGGTTGATCTACCTCTATGCGTTAAAGAATTTGGCAGACCAAGATTTGATCTTAGTTAAAAAGGGAAAAACGAACCATGAGTATTTGTACGAGATAAAGGAGGCCGGTTTTAAGCAGCCTTTTACCGACCTCTCCTTCATGTTTGACTACACGTGGTATGGGCACTTTGAGGCCAATAAGGAATTAGTTGAAAGGGCGAAGTCGTACTTGGCTGCCATTCAAAGAAAGGGGTTAGCAGCATGAAAGTAAACAAACCCTACTTCTACTTTTTGATTGCCGTAGTTGGCCTGTATACTTTTTATGAACTCCAGCAGCCTGAGTCACTCGATTGGGATGAAACTTTTCACTTCCGTGATGATATACCTTTTGGTACCAAAGTAACCCATGATTTGCTTCAAGACATTGTAGGAGGAGAGGAAGCGGGCCATGCTTTTAGGTCCATGTATGAGCTTGTTGGCAATCGCGACTTTAGTGATAACATGTTAATGTTATCGACTGTTTCGGGCATTAATAAGGCCGATACAGAGGCGCTACTGAGCTATGTGGAGAAAGGAAATACAGTGCTTATTGGGGCTGAAAATTTTGAAGGCTACTTGCCAGATTCTCTCGGTTTTACAATGGCTTTTGATGAACAATTAGTCAGCACCAATATTTCTGACGTGAGGTCAGCCTTAGCTGGAGAATCAATCACCAAGGTGCGATTTACAGGACAAGGCTTCCCTTCTAAGACATTTACTTTTCCCTCTGTGGTAGCATCAACATTCTTAACTGACCTGGATGATGCGCATTTTGAGGTGTTGGCAGAAAATGAAGAAGGGCGGGCAGTATTGGTCAGGTACAGAGGCCTCGAAGGTGGTAATTTGTATTTGAGTTCAATGCCGCTTGCCTTGACAAACTATTTTGTACTTGACAATGAAACTTCTCCTTTCGCAGCGGCACTACTTAGTCTCTTTCCAAGGGAACAATCATTGCTACACAATGAATATTATCAATTAGGCAGGATGGAGTCTGCGTCCTCAATCCGTTTCTTACTACGACACCGGTCTCTAAAATGGGCGTACTTTTTACTTATTGGCAGCCTGGCATTATTTATTTTGTTTGAGATGAAAAGGCGCCAACGCATTATTCCAATAATTGCGCCTTTAAAGAACACCACTTTAGAATTTGTAAGCACATTAGGCAGGCTGCACTTTCGACAGTCGAATCATGCCAATTTAGCTAAGAAGAGAGTATTGTATTGGCTTGATTTTGTACGAAATCATTATAATATTTCAACCAGTCAAATTGATGAAACATTCATCATTGAGCTGGCGAATAAAAGTGGTAAAGAGAAAGCCATGATTGAATTAATAGCATTGACAGTTTCAAAGGTTCAGGATGGAGCAAGCATGGGAGAGCAAGAGCTTTTGACCTTTGAAAAATTACTCAACAAATTTTACGGCATAGAAAAATCAGAATAAATGGAAAATCAAGAATCATTTGAAAACAGGGTTAACCTATCCGCATTAAAAGAAGGCGTGGAGCGCATCAGAGGAGAGGTATCGAAAATAATTGTAGGTCAAGAAAAGATGATTGACTTGATTTTAACTGCGATCCTGGCTGATGGACATATCTTACTAGAAGGAGTACCTGGTGTGGCCAAGACATTGAGTGCTAAACTGGTTGCCAAAAGCATAGACGTTGACTTTTCAAGGATACAGTTCACGCCAGACCTAATGCCATCTGATGTCATTGGAACTTCGATTTTTAACATGAAAGAGTCGGAATTTGAATTTAAAAGAGGGCCAATATTTTCTAACATCGTGCTCATTGATGAGATTAATCGTGCTCCTGCAAAAACACAATCGGCATTGTTTGAAGCCATGGAAGAACGTCAAGTGACTGTAGACGGAAACACCTATCCTTTAGAAGCGCCCTACATTGTATTGGCCACCCAGAATCCGATTGAACAAGAGGGCACTTACCGTTTGCCAGAGGCCCAATTAGATAGGTTTTTATTTAAAATAGAAATAGGCTACCCATCGGTAGAGCAAGAAACTGAAATATTGGTGCGTGAGACAAATAGGAAATCAAATCAATTGGATGCGATTAATGCCATCTTATCAGCAAAAGAAATAATATCCTTTAGAGGGACGCTAGTGGATGTCTTGGTGGATGAGAAATTATTGAGGTACATCGCCGAGATTGTCAACCAAACCAGGCATGACCATTCTATTTATTTGGGTGCGTCTCCGAGGGCATCGCTTGCCTTATTAAATGGCTCAAGGGCTTATGCAGCAATTCAAGGTAGAGATTTTGTTACTCCTGATGACATTAAGTTTCTGGCGGCTGCGGTGTTGAAACACAGAATAATTCTAACACCTGAGAAGGAAATGGAAGGCGTCAATGCGGATGAAGTGATTAATCAACTAGTAAGTAAAATAGCCGTTCCTCGCTAGTGGATTATCTCAAAGCCCTTTATTTAAGAAATCGATTATTTCAGCTTGCTGGGCTGTTAATATTCGTTTTCATTTTGGGTTTTTTTATACCACTATTTTTTACAATTGGCGAGTTTGGACTATACCTATTACTCGCATTCTTGGTCGTTGATGGCGTCCTGCTTTTCAGATTCAAAAATCCATTAATTGCGGAGCGCATCTGTGCTGAAAAGTTTTCGAATGGAGATGAAAACGAGGTAAAAATAATACTGGAACACCTTTATCCGCAATCAATGAACCTTCGCGTGATTGATGAATTGCCCAACCAGTTTCAACAACGTGATTCGAAGTTTGATTTGACTTTGAAACCAAGGGCGGTTAAAAACATTGTGTACCAACTTCGGCCGGTAAAAAGGGGGGAGTACAAATTTGGGTTGATCAATGCTTTTGCGTTTACAACCATTGGATTGATCTCTAGAAGGTTCAGACTGGGCGAAGAGAAAGCTGTAGCAGTATATCCTTCTTACATCCAAATGAGGAAGTACGAGCTATTGGCCATCTCAAATCAGTTGACGGCACACGGTATAAAAAAGATCAGAAGAATCGGTAATAACATGGAATTTGAGCAGATCAAAAACTATGTGAATGGTGATGACTTTCGTAAGATCAATTGGAAGGCGACCGCTAGAAAGTCCGACCTAATGGTCAATCAATACCAAGATGAAAGGTCGCAACAGGTTTACTCGGTCATTGACAAGGGGCGTTTGATGCAGATGCCATTTGAAGGCATGAGCTTGCTGGACTATGCCATTAATTCCAGCTTAGTAATCTCCAACATTGCACTAAAAAAAGGGGACAAGGCAGGCCTGGTTACTTTTCAACATAAGGTGAATTCTATGCTGCCAGCGGCCTCGCGCACTATGCAGTTGAACTTGATTCTAGAGCACCTTTTTAAACAAAAAACGGCTTATAAGGAGTCCGATTTTTCAAGGTTGTACATCGGATTAAAAAGAAAGATTACCCATCGAAGTTTGTTGTTGATGTACACGAACTTTGAATCGCTTTCCTCTCTCAAAAGGCAGCTTTTATATTTAAGAAAGATCAATCAACAGCATTTGCTGGTCTGTATTTTGTTTGAGAATACGGAAGTCTCACAATTACTCAATAAAGCGGCTAATGGTATTGAAGAGGTCTATGTCAAAGGAATAGCCGAGCAGTTATTCTATGAGAAAAAATTGATTGTGAAAGAGCTGCAGGCCCATGGTATACATACTATTCTTACTGCACCAAAGGACCTGAGTGTGAATACGATTAACAAGTACTTAGAACTCAAATCTAGAGGATTGATTTAGGTCCTGAAACAATCTGGCATTCATACTTATAATTTGAAAAGATCCTGAAACAAGTTCAGGATGACGGGTGTTTTTGGTTTGACGTAGGTTAAGGATGACGGCTATTTTTATTCTTGCTTGAGTTCAGGATGGGTGGTGTTTTTGGTTCTTCTTGAGTTGTAAGTGAGGCTCATTTTCCGCTTTTTTCTGTCAAAATAGCTCCATCTTCAATTTAAAAAGATCCTGAACTTGTTTCAGGATTTCCGGATGACGCAGTAATTGTTTTATCTAAGCTGACTAAGCAGTATTTCGTTCAGCTTTTCTTAAGTTCATTAGCACCCATCTCTCTCAGAAAGTCATCCTGAACTTGTTTCAGGATCTATGCCAATTGATTCGGATAAATCGTTAAGCTCAGGGTTCTCTTCTTTAATCAAATTTAATTTCCATTCGCGATGCCAGTTTTTAAGTTGCTTCTCTCGTTCAATTGCATGAGAGATTTTATTATGGTATTCATAAAACAAAAGGTCAAAGCACTTGTATTTAGAGGTGAATTCGGAACCTAAGCCAGTCCTATGCTCAATTACTCTCACTTCAAGGTTTGATGTGACACCAATGTATATTGTTGATCTACTTTTGTTCGACATGATGTAAACAAACCCGGCGTTCATATTTATAATTTAAGAAGATCCTGAAACAAGTTCAGGATGACGGGTGTTTTTTGGTTTGACGTAGGTTAAGGATGACGGCTATTTTTATTCTTGCTTGAGTTCAGGATGGGTGGTGTTTTTGGTTCTTCTTGAGTTGTAAGTGAGG
>Ga0209223_10001319_pt1 | contig 27426 bp, 20 predicted proteins | sample COG_06_FD_184750 | JGI IMG/M metagenome (GOLD analysis project Ga0209223, IMG submission 184750) | Pelagic Microbial community sample from North Sea - COGITO 998_met_06 (SPAdes) (version 2) | ecosystem: Environmental > Aquatic > Marine > Neritic zone/Coastal water | place: Helgoland, sampling...
TGAAGAGAAAGACTTGGCTGGTATGGCAGACGCTCACGAAGAATTGGATCGTGAAGTAGAAAAGTTGTTATCACGACGGCCTGATATTAAACAGCTGTTTCTTGTCGGTTCGTGCCCGTCTGAGGTAATCAAATTAGACCTATCTCGTGCAGCTGAGCGGTTAACAAAACTTTATGCTCCAAAGGTTCGAGTGTTAAATTATTCAGGTTCTGGAATTGAAACTACCTTTACCCAAGGCGAAGACGCCTGTTTGGCGTCAATGGTTCCAGTGCTCGGTGAAACTAATGACCAACAGTTGTTGTTAGTTGGTGCACTTCCGGATGTCGTTGAAGATCAGCTTATAAGTATCCTATCAAATTTCGGAATAGAAAATATAAAAACTTTGCCTGCAACCCAAAAAGATAAAATTCCAAGTGTCGGTGCTAATACTAGATTTATTCTTGTTCAGCCATTTTTAGGCGAAACTGCTGATGCTCTGGAGGGTCATGGTGTAAAGCGGATATCAGCTCCATTTCCTTTTGGTGATCAAGGCACAACCGAGTGGTTGCGAGCTATTGCAATGGAATTTAAGGTAGATGAGAAGTTGTTTAATGATGTTATACGTGCCCCGCGTGCGCGTGCTCAACGGGCGATAGAAATCGCGGCTGCAAGACTTAAAGGAAAGTCTGTCTTCTTTTTTCCAGATAGTCAGCTTGAAATACCCCTTGCTAGGTTTTTGGTTAATGAGTGTGGAATGACAGCGATTGAAGTTGGTGCTCCATATGTTTATAAATCTATCGTTGGGCCAGATTTGGCACTACTTCCAGCAGGACCAGTAATCTCTGAGGGACAAGATGTTGACTTGCAACTGGAGCGGTGCAGAAAGGCGAAGCCTGACATCACAGTTTGTGGGCTTGGTCTAGCAAACCCTCTTGAGGGAGAAGGTTTGTCCACAAAGTGGGCCATAGAACTTGTTTTCACTCCAGTCCATGGTTACGAACAGGCTGGAGATTTGGCGGCTTTATTTGCTCGGCCTATCAAGAGACGTGAGGCTTTAAAACTATGAAGCTAGCAGTTTGGACATATGAAGGCCCACCGCATGTTGGTGCTATGAGAGTAGCCACTGCCATGAAGGATTTACATTTTGTTCTTCATGCACCTCAAGGGGATACTTACGCCGATTTACTATTTACTATGATCGATCGACGAAGTGCCAGACCTCCCGTAACCTACACGACTTTTCAAGCCAGAGACCTTGGAGCTGATACCTCAGACCTTTTTCAGGATGCCTGCGGGGATGCCTATAAACGATTTAAGCCAGGTGCCATGATTGTGGGGGCATCTTGTACGGCAGAATTAATACAAGACGATCCTGGTGGTTTGGCTGAGAGAATGGGTCTTCCAGTACCGGTTATTCCATTAGAGCTTCCATCTTATCAAAGAAAAGAAAATTTTGGGGCTGATGAGACTTTTTTTCAAGTGGTAAGAAAGTTAACTAAACCAATGGAAAAAACGGAACGAATATCTTGCAATATATTGGGACCGACGGCGCTTGGATTTAGGCACAGGGATGATATTTTGGAGCTAACTGCGATACTGTTGGATATGGGTATCGATGTTAATGTAGTGGCTCCATTAGGTGCATCAGTTTCTGATATCAAGAGAATTGGTGCTGGGCACTTTAATGTTTTATTATATCCCGAGACTGGTGAAGCGGCCTGTCGTTGGTTGGAAAAAGAACTCAACCAACAATATACAAAAATTATTCCGATTGGTGTTGGTGCGACGAAAGATTTCATAAAAGAGGTGGCTTCCATAGCCAGAATTCCTGAACCGGTCATGGATATGTCGCGGCTAAGGTTTGATTGGTGGTCTAGATCAGTCGACTCAACATATTTTACTGGCAAGCGGGTTTTTATCTTTGGAGACGGTACCCACGTAAGGTCCTCAGCTAGGATCGCTCGAGATGAAATGGGATTTGAGGTTGTTGGTCTTGGATGCTTTAACCGAGAATTTGCTCGTCAAACTCGAGAACTTGCAAAAGATTATGGTGTGGAAGCGTTAATAACAGATGATTATCTGGAGGTGGAAGCTGCCATAGAGGCTTTACAACCAGAAATGATACTTGGTACGCAGATGGAGCGGCATATTGGTAAGCGTTTGGGAATCCCTTGTGCTGTCATATCCGCCCCATTTCACGTCCAGGACAACCCAGCAAGGTATTCGCCACAAGTAGGCTGGGAAGGTGCAAATGTGATATTTGATACTTGGGTGCACCCTTTAGTAATGGGCCTCGAAGAGCACTTATTACATATGTTTAGAGATGATTTTGAATTTAACGATGAGGCTGGGCCTAGTCATCATGGTGGTCACGCTGCTTCAAAGAAAATGACTAATCAAGACGAAGGTAAAGAGATAGTTGTAGAGACTGAGGTCTCGGATGTAGTGGGAGGTCCAAGCATTTGGCTTGTTGATGCTGAGAAAGAGTTAAAAAAAATACCATTTTTTGTTCGGGGCAAAGCGCGAAGGAATACGGAAACGTATGCGGCCACAAAGGGCGTTAAAGAAATATCAGTTGATACACTTTATGAGGCAAAAGCTCATTATGCTAATTGATAAAGCTATAAAAGGTACACCACTTGGCTATCGGGTAGTTATAATTACCCTTGATTCTCATGCCGCAGGACCGTGTGACAGAGCTGCTGAGCGGCTGGCTAGTGATTTCCCAGGCTTGAGTGTAGAAGTGCATGCAGCAGCAGAGTGGGGAGAAAACCCGAGTGCTCTAGCTAGAGCTAAAGAATCCGTAGCTGTGGGAGACATTATCCTGGTAAATCTTTTATTTTTGGAAGAGCACGTAAAAGCTATTCTCCCAAGTCTAGAGGCACGGCGTGACCACTGTGATGCAATGGGGGCGGTGATTTCTGATGCGGCCTTAGTTAAGTTGACGCGTATGGGAGCATTGGATATGTCCGCGCCTCAGTCAGGAACTATGGCTCTTTTAAAAAAATTACGAGGATCAACTAAGCCCTCTGCTGAGACGGGCGAAAAGAAAATGAGAATGCTGAAGCGGCTTCCAAAAATATTAAAGTATATTCCTGGGAAGTTCCAAGATTTAAGAGCTTGGTTTCTCGTTATGCAATACTGGCTAGGTGGTTCAGATACAAATGTCGAGTCAATGGTCCGGTTCCTTCTATCAAAATATTGTAGAATAGAAGGCTGGAAAGATTGTAAAACAGTTGCACCGAAAGAATATCCTGACGTTGGATTGTACCATCCAGATTTACCTGAAAAAATTTCAACAGTTTTAACTGATTTGCCACAAGTAAAAAATACGAAGGCGACCGTTGGACTCTTGATGTTAAGGTCATACGTATTGAGTGATGATACGGCTCATTATGACGAAGTTATCAGAGCTTGTGAAAAAAGGGGTCTTCAAGTGATACCCGCGTTTGCTGGTGGTTTAGATTCACGTCCCGCTGTCGAAACTTATTTTAAGGATGGTTCTGGAGTGAAAATTGACGCCATACTATCTTTGACTGGTTTTTCATTAGTAGGAGGGCCGGCCTATAATGATACGCCGGCTGCTGTTGAAATGCTGAAGGATCTAGATGTGCCATATCTGGCAGCGCATCCGCTCGAGTTTCAAACATTAGCTCAGTGGGCAAATTCTTCGCAAGGGCTGGGACCAATTGAAACAACAATGTTAATAGCATTACCAGAATTGGACGGGGCGACTAATCCAACCGTATTCGCAGGACGCCACGGTGAAGAAACATGTTTTGGCTGTAATCTTAAGTGCTCGGGTCAAGGAAATCGTGCTTTAGCTCCATGCTTTGAGCGAATTGAAGCATTAGTTGGTCGACTTGAGAAGATGGCGGATCTACATCGTTCCGAAGTTGCACAGCGAAAGGTAGCAATCGTTTTATTTGGATTTCCTCCGAATGCTGGTGCGGCAGGTACAGCTGCGTATCTCAGTGTATTTGAGTCCTTATTTAATACTTTAAATGCAATGTCAGCACGTGGGTATACTTTAAGCCCTCCTCAATCTGTGAACGAGCTTCGAGAGCTTGTCTTGAAAGGTACTGCGGAAAGGTATGGACAAGAAGCAAATGTTGCGGCCCATGTTAGTGCAGATGATCTTGTTGCAAATACGCCATGGTTAGATGAGATAGAAGCAGCGTGGGGTCCTGCACCGGGTCGTATTCAGTCTGATGGCAGTGGAGTTTTTATTTTAGGTAGGGAGTTTGGAAACATCTTTGTAGGTTTGCAGCCAACATTTGGTTACGAAGGTGATCCAATGCGATTGCTATTTGAGAAAGGGTTTGCACCAACGCATGCCTTTACAGCATTTTATCAGTGGCTTAAATCTAGTTTTCAAGCGGATGCAGTGCTGCACTTTGGGATGCATGGCGCTCTGGAGTTTATGCCAGGAAAACAAACTGGATTGGGGAGCACTGACTGGCCTGATAGACTTATTGGGAATTTACCTAATATCTATCTCTATGCATCGAACAATCCGTCAGAGGCTAGTTTGGCAAAACGTCGAAGTAATGCGGTTACAATAACTCATTTAACACCGCCTCTCGCCACTGCTGGTCTTTATAAAGGTTTGGCAGAATTAAAGGATAGTTTAACTCGATGGCGAGAAATGGCAGCGGAAAAACCTGAGCGCGCTGATTTAGAGCTTCTGATTTCTGAGCAGGCAAAGGCAGTAGATCTTGATGGAGAAGATCCAAAAACTTTGTGGATAAAATTATTGGAAAGTGAAGATGCTTTAATTCCAGAGGGTCTTCATGTGCTTGGCAAACCTATGTCTGATAAAGCTCGCTCTGATTATCTCGATATTTTGGCAGATTCTAGTGAGGAGACAAAGTTACGAGTAAACAAACTTCTCCAAGTTGATTATGAGATCCCAGCAATTTTACATGCTTTAGATGGTGGCTTTACTCCACCTGTCCCAGGTGGTGATTTGATCAGATCTACGGATGTATTACCGACGGGTCGAAACATACATGCTTTTGACCCCTTTAGAATGCCAACAGCTTTTGCTTGCCAAGAGGGAGAAAAACAAGCACAAGTTTTACTTGATACCCATGAAAGTATGCCGCGTACGGTGGCTCTTGTTTTATGGGGATCAGATAATATAAAGTCAGATGGTGTACCTATTGCTCAGGCACTTGCTCTTATAGGAGCAAAGCCCAGATTTGATAGTTTTGGACGGTTAGCTGGTGCTGATTTGGTTTCATTAGAGGAATTGGGACGTCCAAGAATTGATGTAATAATGACTTTGTCAGGTATTTTTCGAGACTTGTTACCTTTACAGACAAAACTTTTAGCGGAAGCGTCATTAAAGGCCGCTCAAGCAGACGAACCTGCTGGTATGAATTTTATTCGTGCTCATGCTTTGACTTATGCTAAGGAGATGAATGTAGATATTGAGACAGCGGCTTTACGAGTTTTTTCCAATGCTGAGGGCGCCTATGGATCAAATGTAAACCAGTTAGTAGATAGTTCAGCTTTTGAAGAAGAGGATGAGCTTGCAGATGCATATGAGGCACGTAAAAGCTTTGCTTATGGTGTTACTGGAAAAGCAACCCGCAACCCTGAATTGCTTCAAAAGGCCTTAAAAGACGTCGATCTTGCTTACCAAAACTTAGAAAGTGCTGAATTAGGTATAACAACCGTAGATCACTATTTTGATACGTTGGGTGGAATTTCAAGGGCCGTTAAGCGTGCAAAAGGAAAAGATGTTGCAATATATATTAGCGACCAAACTAGAGGAGCTGGAAAAATTCGTACCCTAGCGGATCAAGTAGCACTTGAAACAAGGTCAAGATCTTTAAACCCAAAGTTTTATGAAGCACTTTTAAGTCATGGTTCTGAAGGCGTGCGTCAATTAGAGGCTCAAGTTACAAATACCCTCGGATGGTCTGCAACCACGGGTCAGGTCAAACCTTGGGTTTACCAGCGTTTAAGTGAGACATTTGTTCTCGATGATAACATGCGACAGCGGATGGCAGAATTAAATCCAACAGCGGGATTGAGAATGGCGAATAGGCTTCTTGAAGCACACGAGCGAGATTATTGGCAGCCTGATGAAGAAACTTTAGATGCATTGAGACGTGGAGCGGATGAGCTTGAAGATCAATGTGAAGGAATAACCATAGCGGCTGAATAGCCAAACGAAGAGAGGATAAAAAATGAGCCCACTTGATGTAAAAAGCCCACCAATTCTTAAGGGAGAAGATGGAGAGGGTTCACTGCAAGTAAAGATGGATCAAAGTATTAAGATTGAAGGTGCAAAAGTTTTTGCAGTTTATGGAAAGGGTGGTATCGGTAAATCCACTACATCTTCAAATTTATCTGCTGCATTCTCAAAATTAGGTCACCGAGTTCTCCAAATTGGGTGTGATCCAAAGCATGACAGTACGTTTACTTTAACTGGTCGTTTAGTCCCAACAGTTATTGACACTTTAAAGGACGTTGATTTTCACGCGGAAGAGCTTCGACCGGAGGATTTTGTTTACGAAGGGTATAATGGAGTAAAATGTGTAGAAGCCGGTGGGCCTCCTGCAGGAACAGGATGTGGAGGTTACGTAGTTGGTCAAACTGTTAAATTGCTTAAACAGCATCACATGCTTGAGGATACAGACGTAGTGATTTTTGATGTTTTGGGAGACGTTGTTTGTGGCGGATTTGCTGCACCGTTACAGCATGCAGATCGTGCACTCATTGTTACAGCAAACGATTTTGACTCAATTTACGCAATGAACAGAATTATTGCTGCAGTGCACGCTAAATCAAAAAATTATAATGTTCGGTTGGCGGGATGTGTAGCCAATAGATCAAAAGACACAAATGAAGTGGACCGATATTGTAAGGAGGTTGGCTTCAATAGGGTGGCTCATTTTCCCGATTTAGATGCTATTCGACGGTCAAGGCTTAAGAAAAAAACATTATTTGAAATGGGCGATGAAGAAGATGTGGTGGCAGTCCAAAAGGAATATATTCGGTTGGCTGATGTTCTTTACAACGGAACGGAAGGATTAGCTCCCAAAACTATGGAAGATAGGGATATTTTTGAGTTGTTAGGATTTGATTGATAATGGATAGTTTCGCTAAGACACGAGATCAATTAGAGGCTTATTTTGATCAAACAGCATCAAAAGCATGGGAAGTTTTAACGAGTGATCTCCCCGTTTCGGGAATACGATCTCGTGTTCGAGCTGGACGGGATGAGATGAGATTAATCTTGCTAGACTCTTTGCCAGCTGATCTCAAAGGGGCTAGGGTGCTTGATGCTGGATGCGGTACTGGTCAGATATCCTTAGAGCTTGCGGCAAGGGGTGCAGAGGTTGTTGGGGTGGATATTTCAAATAACCTAATAAATGTTGCTAAAAGCCGATTGCCACCTCAACTGTCGAAAAAAATTGATTTTAGAGTAGGTGATATGCTTTCTCCGTCTAACGGCAAATTCGATTACACCGTTGCTATGGATAGCTTGATACACTACGACGTTAATGATATTGCTGCCGCTTTAAGTGAGTTGGCTAAAAATACAAAGAGCTCAATATCGTTTACTGTCGCCCCAAAGACTTTGTTGCTTTCAGCTTTGCTTGTGTTGGGAAAACTATTACCAAGATCGGACCGATCACCAAAGATTGCACCGGTCAATTATTATAACTTAAATGATCAGCTAAAAGAGAATCCTATTTTTGAGAATAAACAAGTAAGAGTTTTGAAACGAATAAATGCGAGTTTCTATGTCTCAGAGGCATTGATTTTAAGCTTATGATAATACTTTCAAAAAAACAGATGGGACAACTTGGTAAAAATATTTTACCGTTTTCAGACGCAGCTTCTGAGGACCTTCCATTGCTACAACTTCTGAGGCTATCTTTATTCCAAATCTCTGCTGGAATGGCTACGGTAATGCTTTTAGGCACTCTGAATAGAGTAATGATTGTTGAGCTTGGCGTGCAAGCCTCGCTAGTAGCTATTATGGTCGCATTGCCAGTTTTAATTGCGCCTTTACGAGCAGTGCTTGGGTTTCGTTCTGATAACCATAAGTCTTCTATTGGTTGGAGGCGTCTCCCCTATATATGGTTTGGTACTCTTTGGCAATTCGGTGGCTTAGCAATTATGCCATTTTCAATGATAGTGCTGTCGGGAGATCAAACGGTCGGCCCGACTTGGGCTGGTGAGGTGTTAGTCGCTTTGGCTTTTTTGATGACTGGTTTTGGTCTACACATGACCCAAACTGCTGGCTTAGCTCTTGCCGCTGACCGGGCTACAGATGTTACTAGGCCAAGGGTCGTCGCTCTTTTGTATCTTATGTTTCTTATCGGTATGGGTATCTCAGCAATTATTGTTGGTGCCTTACTCCTGAATTTTTCTCAGTTTAGATTAATACAGGTTATTCAAGGTGCTGCGGTTGTAACATTGGTTCTGAATCTTGTGGCCATGTGGAGGCAAGAAAATATTTCGCCGAATAGTAAGGCTGAAATCGCAGCCCCTCGTCCAAAGTTTGTGGCGGCCTGGAAAGATTTTATTAGCAGAGGTTATGCAGGTCATTTGTTAGCAGTGGTAGTTTTAGGTACTCTGGCGTTTTCTATGCAGGATATTTTGTTAGAGCCCTATGGGGGAGAAATCTTGAATTTGAGTGTTTCTGCTACGACGGTTCTAACCGCTGTCTGGGTGTTCGGTGCAGTGCTTGGATTGGCTTTGGCAGCCCAAGGCTTTAATCGTAGAATTAACCCCGCTAGTTTTTCTGCTTTGGCATTATTAGTCGGTATGGTTGGGTTTTTGCAAATAATTTTTTCACATCCGATGGACTTACCGTTTTTGTACTTTTTTGGGGCCTGCTTTATTGGCTTTGGTTCGGGTCTGTTTGCAGTTTCAACCTTGACGATGGCTATGTGCATGCCAGTAGAAAATATTATTGGTAGAGGCTTGGCACTAGGTTCTTGGGGCGCCGCTCAAGCCACATCTGCTGGTGCTGCAGTCGCTCTAGGAGCTTTAATAAAGGATTTTATTGGAAATTTAGCTCTGAACGGTAGTCTGGGAGTAGGATTAGTTAGTCCTGCCATTGGATATATTTTTGTTTATCATCTTGAAATTTTATTAATTTTTATTACCCTTGCTGTACTTGGCCCTTTGGCCCAGCAAATTAACCGGATCAATAGATCCACCAAAGATAAAAAAGGCAGTTTTGGACTTGCAGAGTTGCCAATTTGAGTTTTAATACATAGGAGGAATAATTATGGAACCATTTTTTGCAGATTTTGATTTAGCGCAGCTTGCTCTTTATCTTTTTTGGGCTTTCTTTGTAGGCCTAGTTATTTACTTACAAAGAGAAAACAATAGAGAAGGTTTCCCGCTGGTGAATGAAGCAGGAGAAGCAAGCTCTAATCAGGGGATGCCCTCGAGTCCGAACGAAGTAAAAACTTTTAAACTGCCCCACGGCAGGGGTGACGCCGTTGTGCCCGATTATTCACGAGACAAAAGGGACCTTGCTCTGGAACAAACTAATGTTGCAAATGGAGCACCTCTTACGCCAACAGGCGACCCAATGATTGATGGCTTAGGGCCAGCATCATGGTCGGATCGAAGAGACCTTCCAGAGCTAGATGGACATGGAAAACCAAAATTGCAACCTATGAGAAATGTTGAAGGTTTTGAAGTATCAGCAGGAAAAGATCCCCGTGGAATGAATGTGGTTTCAGCTGATAAAAAAGTTGTTGGTACTGTAACTGATTTATGGGTTGATGTGCCTGAGCAGTTAGTTAGATATTTGGAAGTAAAACTGGTTGATAAGACTAACTGTCTCCTGCCAATTCCGCTAACAAAAATTAACAAAAGTTCAGTAGATGTTCATGCTCTTTACGGTAAACATTTTCCAAATGTGCCCAAAACTAAGTCAATGAAAGCTGTGACTATGCTTGAAGAAGACAAAATTTGCGCCTTCGTAGGGGGGGGGAAGTTATATGCAGCCCATGATAGACTAAGTTCTCCGTTCTAGAAATGATAGTAAATGAAATAAATGGGCTTCCTGAAGAAGTTGGGAAGTCTATACCTTCGGATGAAAAAATTTATTGGGTTGGTAAACCAAATTGGAAATCATTTTCCTACCAGGCTTTTGGGATAAGATACTTGCTAATTTATTTTTTAATCTGTGCTTTATATTCGGTTTCCAAAATTGAAATGGTTTTTAGTTTTTCTATATTTGTCACTTACTATATCCCTTTCTTGGTTTCAGGGCTCTTAGCTGGTGCAATCCTAATCATCATTGCCTACTTAGAGGCAAAGCATACGGTTTATGTAATAACCGAGAGACGGATCGTTATTAGAACTGGCGTAGCATTAGTTTTTTTGCTTAATGCGCCATTTAAGAAAATAATTTCAATAGATCGGCAGACTCTAAGTCAAGGCCAAGGTAACATTTCATTTAGAACTGACTCTAGAAAACGTATTCCGTATTTGTCATGTTGGCCAAGTGTTCGGCCATGGTCATTCCTACTACCAAGCCCAGCTTTCAGAAGTATTCCAGATATTGCTGCAGTTGAGATTATTATCGCTGATCTGGCTGCGTTGAATTTAGAGAACAAAGGTATAAAAGAAAAAAGTGGGAATGATGGGGTTGCTGCATGAAAACTGTTTTCCACAGAGAACGAGAGATTGTTCCTAAAAGGTTTTTACAGTTCTTGGGCCTCTTAGTTGTTCTAACTCTTACTTCAGTTTTTATATTTAGAATAATGAACTTACCATTAGTTGGAGTATCTCCAAAAACTAAAGTGGTGGCAGAATTAACTTTAAATTTTGTAGAACGTGGTAGATTTGATGTGGTGGTTTTCGATCAATCTGGTAACCTATTAGCAGAATCTACTGATGGAAGTAGTGGGTTTTTAGGTGTGGTCTACAATGCAGTAAAACGTGAGAGGATAAAAAAGCGAGTTGTGACAGATAATTATTTGCGATTAATTCGTTATGACAATGGCCGGTTGGTGGTAGTGGATGATGCTACTGATTTAGAAATACAAGTTAACAGTTTTGGTAGTAAGAACCTAAATGTTTTTAGTTCATTATTTGTTGACTAGTTTTAAAAAGGGGGGAAGATGAAATTATTTAGCCGTAAAACGGAGACAGCACCTTGTACAATTGAAGTTTCACATACTTTTGAAAGCTTACATGCACATGTCAGGTTTAATAATGGTGCAATTGTTCACCCGGGTGACGAGGTGCTTGTACATGGCGAACCAGTCTTAGCTTCATATGGAGAAGTTTTGAGTGAAGAAAGAACGGCAACAATAAGGCGGGCGTTTCTACTAGAAAGAATTTGGACCCGTCTGTTTGGAAGTTTCGAGTTTATGGAAATATGTGAATTTTCTTTCTCTGAGGAGATAAAGTTATGAATATTAATACTAAAATAAAACACTCACCTGAGCGCAACCCAGTCAATGAAACCACTAAGATGGCTCATGAAACTACATTGTTGGCACCAAGGTTTTATACAACTGATTTTGACGAGTTAGACAAAGTGAGTGTAGAGTCGGTAAGATTTGATTGGGATAAATTGATTGGTGAACTGAAATCTGATCCAAATAAAACCCATTTTAAGAAAACAAAAGATTGGGAAGAAATCGATTTTGATGCTTTAGAACCAACGTTACGAAAGGAACTCATTGATTTTTTGGTAAGTTCGTTGACTGCAGAGTTTTCAGGTTGTGTTTTGTATAAGGAAATGAAAAGGCGTGGCAAAAACCCAGATATTTGTGAGTTATTTGGATTGATGTCCAGAGATGAGGCTCGACATGCTGGGTTTATAAATGATGCTCTCAGAGAAATTGGAATGGACGTAAATTTAGGATTTCTGACGCGGTCGAAAAAATATACGTTCTTCAAGCCCAAGTTCATTTTCTATGCAACTTACCTGTCTGAGAAAATTGGATATGCAAGGTATATTACCATTTTTAGGCATCTTGAAAAAAACCCCGACTCTAGATTTCACCCCATATTTAAATGGTTTGAGAAATGGTGTAATGATGAGTTTCGTCATGGGGAAGCATTTGCATTACTGATGAAGACAGATCCAAAACTCACATCTGGTAGGAATGTCTGGTGGATAAGGTTCTTCTTGGTCGCTATTTATGGTACGATGGTGGTTCGCGATCATGCCCGCCCCGCTTTTCATGATGCCTTGGGTGTTGATATTGAATGGTATGATAAGCAAGTGCTTCAAATTACTTCAGAGATCTCCAAGCAGGTTTTTCCAATTGAGATTGATTTGGATAGTCCAAGGTGGGAGCGAGGCCTGAAGCGACTTAGGGCTGCTTTTGAAAGCTTGGATAATGCCAAACGGCAAGGTGGATTGATTGGAAACCTGAAAAAGGCGTATTTTAGCGTTATTGCTGGAAGTGCATTCTTTTTGTTATATATAATTCCTGTGAAGAAGAATATTGTACCTAAAGACTCGTGTTTGCAACCAACTTATTGAGAGAAAACTTTGTGAACAGTATTTGGATTGCCGTAAGCCTAGCATGTTTTTTGTGGTGGTTTTTAACAGGGTTAATCCTTTACATCGTTAATTGGGCCGATAACAAGGGGCTTAGTTACCACAGATTTGTAACTGTAGGACTGCTACCGGTCCTAATTGTAGGGTTCTATGGCTTTCTCTACACGCTGAAAGAAAGTTCAATTTTAAGTGTCTACCTGTCTTTTATATCAGCTTTGTCAATTTGGGGTTGGCTGGAGCTAGCGTTCTTGACAGGAGTAATTACGGGGCCGGACCGAGTAATGCGGCCAATAGGAGTAAACGGATTTAAAAGGTTCTGGTTGGCCTGGCGTGCGGTTGCATATTCTGAGATACTGCTAACGTTTGTATTTTTCGTACTTTTTATTTTAAGTTTAGGGGAAGAAAACTTATTTGGGTTTTTTACTTTCTTGATTCTTTATTTTGCTCGTTTAAGTGCTAAGCTTAATCTTTTTTTAGGGGTGCCAAAAATAAATGTTGAATTTTTGCCAGCAAGAGTAGTGCATCTTGCTAGCCATTTTAAGGTATCGGGTATAAGCTGGTTTTTTCCAATATCTGTGATGTCACTAATCGGACTAGTCATTTATTGGTTTATTTATTTTAGAATTAGTATGAATATTGATTCAGTTAGTAGCACAATTGGTTATAGCTTACTCCTGACCTTAACAGTTCTGGCCGTGCTTGAACATTTTTTCATGATATTAACATTTCGAGACGCTGTACTATGGCGCTGGATGATACCAAAGTCTCAATCTACCAAAGACACAGACTTAAAGCGGCGTTAAGCTTACTTGTTATCCAGTACAATTTTTTCGATATAGAAAATAAGCATAGCAAATATTGTTGGTAAAAATAGTTTTTGAATTTGAATAATGATAGTTTCTAAATTTGTTGACAATTATTTGTGTAAATATAATATTACATAAAGAGATTCTTAGCTTATTACTTTAAGCCAAAATTGGGAGAAAAAGAATGCATGATATCCTTTTTGAAAAGCAGCTGAATCTCCTTAAGCAAGAAGGAAATTATAGAGTATTCGCCGATTTAAAGCGTCACAAAGGATCATTCCCACAAGCCAAGAATTATGGCTCTAAAAACTTAGATGATGTAATGGTTTGGTGTTCAAATGATTATTTGGGCATGGGACAAAATGATAAAGTGCTTAGGGCTATGCATGATGCCCTAGATGAGTGTGGAGCCGGCGCTGGTGGAACTCGTAATATCTCGGGAACCAATCATTATCATGTTTTGCTTGAAGAGGAGTTAGCAAGCTTACACGGAAAAGAAGCGGCGCTTCTTTTTACTTCTGGGTACGTGTCCAACTGGGCGGCTCTTTCAACTCTGGGCTCTCGGTTGAGAAACTGCGTTATTCTGTCTGACGAACAAAACCATGCTTCAATGATTGAAGGAATACGGCACTCAAGAGCTGAAAAAGTAATTTGGCGGCACAATGACGTGATTGATTTAGAAGAAAAATTGTCGCGATTAGATCCGAATGTTCCAAAGATAATAGCTTTTGAAAGTGTATACTCAATGGATGGTGATATCGCTCCTGTAGAAAAAATCTGTGATATTGCTGAAAAGTATGGAGCAATGACGTACCTTGATGAGGTTCATGCTGTTGGACTCTATGGAAAAAATGGCGGAGGCATTTCTCAGTTAGAAGGCGTTGCTGATCGAATTACAATAATCGAAGGCACTTTGGGAAAAGCCTTTGGGGTCGTAGGAGGATATATTTCTGGTTCAAAAGCATTGTGCGATTTTGTAAGATCTTTTGCGAGTGGTTTTATATTTACGACTGCTTTGCCCCCAGCTGCTGCGGCTGGAGCTAGGGCTTCTGTTTTACACCTTAAGCATAGTGAACTTGAAAGAAAACGCCATCGTAAGCAAGTAGAAAAGCTCCGAAGTAAACTAGACATTGCGGGTATTCCACATTTACGAAATGCAAGTCATATAGTGCCAGTAATGATAAAAAATCCCATAAAATGTAAAGAAATAAGCGATATTCTACTTAACGAATATAAGATCTATGTCCAACCAATCAATTACCCTACAGTACCAAAGGGAACGGAGAGATTGAGGATAACTCCATCTCCCCTTCATACTGATAGGGATATAGATCATCTAGTGCAATCATTGGGGCTATTGTGGCGACAATGTGCTCTAGCTCGGGTTGTTGCTTAATCCGTAAATTTGAGAAGAAGTACGGCAAGAGCAATTACAGAAAAACTTACCGCCAAGCCGCCTTTATATATGTTCATTCTCATCCGTGCAGCTTGTCCCTTTATCTCACTTTTCTTACCAAAGACTATCCCAAAGAATTCCTGAAGGCCTTGTTTTTCTGATTTGAATTTTCCCATGTTAGCCCCAATATGCTCCTGTGTTAATTAATTTTAACTTTAAAATATTTCTATACCCTCTAGGGCTTGATGCGCAAGTGTGACTGTTTATCACAGGCTGATGCTTGTCCAGTCAACTTCAGAAGTTTTCTGGCTATTCACTAGCTATTCAGCAGAATATTTTGACAATTTGTCGGTTGAAATTTTATTTTAATGAATTAAATATAAAGTACATATGATTGGCTCTGGATCAAGAATAAAATTGCAAGCTCCTCAGGAATTGTGTGAAATAGTCTAGGAAACCGAAATAATTAGGAAATAAGTAAATGAAAAACGTTATAGTAATATTAAGCATGATTATGTTGGGGCTGACAGCTAGCATAGGAAATTCTGCTGAGATTGAAGTAAAGATGCTAAATAAGGGTAGTGACGGTCAGAAAATGGTTTTCGAACCTGCACTTATAAGGGCTAATGTTGGAGATACAATCACGTTCCTTCCCTCCGACAAAGGTCATATGGCTGCATCGATGAAGGGAATGATGGCAGATGGAGGAAAGTTTAAGGGAAAAACTAACAAACCCGTGAGTTACGAAGTGACCGTAGAGGGTCTTTATGGTGTAAAATGCACACCTCACATGGCCAATGGAATGGTTGCACTCATCGTTGTAGGAGAATCGTTTGATAAGGATGCATTTTTAGAGGGCAGAAAAGTTTCAAAAAAAGCTAAAGCTAGATTTGAGGATATCCTCAGTCAACTGTAGGGCACAGGTCCAAAATACTACTATATCTTTAGTTAACCCTATAGATTAATTTTACTATTAAAAATATCATTTTTTAGCAGACAGCTTAGTGCACTAAAAGCGTATTTAAACCGTTGAATAGGAGAAACCAATGAATGTAGAAACAAAATGTCCAGTCGTTGGAGCGTCTGCTAGAAAAGTAAATGTGGGATCATTCGCCAACCAACATTGGTGGCCCAATCAGTTAAACCTAAAGATCTTGGGTCAAGGCGTGCCAGGTTCTAACCCGCTTGGACACGATTTCGATTATGCAAAAGAGTTCACAAAGCTAGATTTGGATGCAGTAAGAACAGACTTAATGAATTTAATGACAGATTCCCAGACTTGGTGGCCTGCTGATTATGGACACTATGGACCTTTCTTCATTCGGATGGCTTGGCATAGCGCAGGTACTTACCGCACAGGAGATGGGCGAGGTGGTGCTGGAGCTGGAACGCTAAGGTTCGCTCCGTTGAACAGTTGGCCTGACAATGGGAACCTCGATAAAGCGCGTAGATTACTCTGGCCAATTAAACAAAAATATGGGCAACAGATTTCTTGGGCAGATTTAATGATCCTCACGGGAAACTGTGCATTGGAGTCGATGGGTTTCAAGACGTTTGGTTTTGCTGGAGGGCGCGAAGATGTATGGGAACCAGAGGAAGATATCTATTGGGGTCCTGAGACAGAATGGCTTGCTGATGAGAGGTATTCGGGGGTTCGCGACTTAGAAAAACCCTTAGGAGCAGTCCAGATGGGATTAATTTATGTTAACCCTGAAGGACCAAATGGAAATCCTGATCCTCTTGCATCAGCTGTAGATATACGAGAAACATTTGCAAGAATGGCGATGAACGATGAAGAGACTGTAGCGTTGATCGCTGGTGGGCATACTTTCGGCAAAGGGCATGGTGCCGCAGATCCAGACATATATGTGGGACCCGAGCCCGAGGGAGCACCAATAGAAGAACAGGCTACTGGCTGGCGGAATACTTATCGTACGGGAAAAGGGGCCGATACGATCACTAGTGGCCTAGAGGGGGCATGGACTGTTGATCCGATATCGTGGGACAATAATTACTTTGATAATCTTTTTGGGTACGAGTGGGAGCAGACAAAAAGTCCAGCGGGTGCTACCCAGTGGATACCGAAGGATCCCAAAGCCGCCAATTTGGTTCCGGATGCTCATGAGTTGGACAAGAGGCATGCTCCAATAATGTTCACAACTGATATAGCTCTTAAAATTGATCCAATCTACGGTCCAATTTCTAAGAGATTTCATCAAAACCCAGAAGAATTTGCAGACTCATTTTCGCGAGCATGGTTCAAATTAACGCATCGGGACTTAGGACCTTACGTGCGAGGACTAGGACCGTTAGTGCCAGTGCAACCTCAATTGTGGCAGGACCCAATTCCAGATATTGATCATAAGCTGGTGGGGTCTAGCGAAATCGCTGAGCTAAAATCAGTTATACTTGAAGCTAACTTAACTGTATCTCAGTTGGTCAAAACAGCTTGGGCTGCTGCATCGTCTTTTAGAGGAACAGATAAACGGGGGGGCGCGAATGGAGCTAGAGTAAGATTGGAACCCCAAAAATCGTGGGCTGTCAATGAACCTGATGACTTAAACGCTGTCCTTCAAAAACTTGAAAAAATTAAGGAAGATTTTAATGGGCAGCAGTCAGGTGGAATAAGGATCTCGTTAGCAGATATTATTGTATTAGGAGGGTGTGTTGGAGTTGAGTCGGCTTCTAGTAGCGCCGGTCATGAAGTAATCGTACCGTTTACTCCTGGTCGGATGGATGCGGTCCAAGAGGAAACTGATATAGCATCATTTTCAGTGTTAGAGCCTGCGGCTTGTGGGTTTATAAATTATATTGGTGCTGATACATCAAAAAACCTTCCTGAGACTCTGGTAGATCGTGCTCACTTACTGACGTTGAATATCACTGAAATGACGGTGCTTCTTGGAGGTATGAGAGTTTTAAACACGAATTATAAAAACTCAAAGCTGGGAAAGTTCACAGAGCGTCCAGAAACTTTGACAAATGATTTTTTTGTGAATTTGCTTGATATGAATACGGAGTGGACCCGGTCTGAGAGTGAAAAACACATCTTTGAAGGTCGAAATGGAGAACATGGAACCATTAAGTGGATTGCCTCCGAATTTGACTTAATCTTTGGATCAAATTCACAGTTGCGAGCAATTGCCGAAGTTTTCGCTACTAATAATTCTGAACAAGCGTTTGTAGATTCTTTTATAAAGGTTTGGTCTAAAGTGATGGAGCTAGATCGCTTTGAACTAAAAACATAAGTTAAAGATTAAAAATCGAAAATCTTTACATTATGAAGTTTATTTAAAAGCACCCACTTTTACATTGTAATCTACGGCAAGTCCGTAGTCAGGATCATCGTCACTATCAACGATGAGTTGACCAGACTTTGCTAGTAGCGAGTGGCAATCTTTGCTCAAATGGCGCAGTTTTATAGTCTTATTAGCTTTTGAATATTTTTCTGCGATATCTTCTATGGCTTGTAATGCGGATTGATCTACAACTCTTGATTTTTGAAAGTCCGCTATGACCATATTTGGATCGTTGGCTGGGTCAAATAATTCACCAAATGCAGTTGCTGATCCAAAAAACAATGGTCCTTCTATTTCGTAAACTTTAGCACCTTCTTCTGTTCTGGAGGATCTTGTCACTGCATGTACTCTTGATGCAGTTGTCCATGCGTAAACTAGTGCTGAAATAATTACGCCTACTACAACAGCAACAGCTAAATCTTCGACTACTGTAACAGCTGTAACAAGTATAATTATTAATGCGTCAGATTTTGGTACCCTAAAAAGTATATTAATCGAGTTCCAGGCGAACGTACCGATAACAACCATGAACATCACGCCAATTAGTGCTGCTAGTGGTATTAATTCAATTAATGCTGAGGCAAAAAGTATGAATATTAGAAGAAAGATAGCCGAGCTCACTCCAGAAACTCTAGTTTTCCCCCCAGATTTAACATTAATCATTGATTGTCCAATCATTGCACAACCACCCATGCCTCCAAAGAATCCAGTAACAGTGTTTGCCGCACCTTGTGCTATACATTCTTGAGAGGCCCCACCGCGCTTATTTGTAATATCTCCGACAAGATTGAGGGTTAAGAGGCTTTCAATTAAACCAATGGCAGCTAAAATTATTGCGTAGGGAGTTATTATTTCAAACGTATGCCAGGTGAGTGGAACCTGAGGTATGTATAAAGAGGGCAGGCCACCGGAGATATCTGCGAGATCGCCAACTCGTAAAACAGGCATGTCAAAAATAAGAACTATTGCAGTGGTGATGCCGATTGCTGCTAAAGGTGCTGGAAAGCTTTTAATAATTTTTGGAGTTAACCAGATTGTTAACATAGTTAGCCCAACAAGAGACAGAGTAATAATTAACTCTGATCCATTCATCCAAACTGTTTTTCCACTTCCATTTGATATTTGAAATTGTTTTAGTTGAGCCAGACCAATGACTATGGCTAAGCCATTCACAAAACCGAGCATTACTGGGTGTGGAACCATCCTAATAAATTTACCCAATTTAAAAATACCTGCTAATATTTGAATAATTCCCATTAACACTACTGTTGCAAATAGATAATCAATACCATGATTTGCAACTAAGCTGACCATAACCACCGCTAGTGCACCAGTTGCTCCACTTATCATACCTGGGCGGCCACCAAATAAAGCAGTTATAAGACCAACAATAAATGCAGCGTATAGGCCAGTTAGTGGAGGTACTCCCGCTACAAACGCGAACGCGATTGCTTCGGGTACAAGTGCCAATGCAACAGTTAACCCTGCTAAAATTTCAATCGGGAAATTTAAGTTTGAAAAATTTTCACTCGTTGCACTTGAAGAGATTTTTTTTGCAAAGGTCGATATATTAGCTTTTATCAATTTATTTTCCTTAGGAAGGTATTAGGAAATTTATCAAAGTATAATATCGTTATTTTACTTTTACAACTGACCCTTGCCCTTAAATTTTAAAATGACTTAATGATGTTAGTATGCGGTAGGCTTTAGAAAAATTTTCGTCTAGTGTATCAAAGCTTGGAGTAATTCCCGTCCGTAAGCCAGAAGACTTCACGCACATTAAGCCGTGTAGACTATCTTCTATAGCAATGCAACGGTCTGGGTAGATATTAAGCTCATATGAACCATTCGCATATACTTCTGGGTTTGGTTTTTTTACTAATGAGTTAGAATAAACCTATGTTTTGTCAGAATGAAGATTTATAATTTGTTGCTGAGTTAGAATAGTACCTTTAGTTTGTGAGAGGTTCGCATAGTAGTTAAGCCTCTCTTTTCCTCAACTCACTCTAAATAACTGTTTGTAGATTTCAAAATCCCAATGCCAGTGTAAGCACCACTTTTAGAGAGTTTGATCAAAATCTTTCCTATTAAGGTCTCAGTTCCGGCGAGCGTGCCTTCGACATCAAATATAAAAGCATGGCATTTTGTTATTATATTCAATTTTGGACTCAGAAAGATTTAGAACAAGTGCCTTAGATGTAAGTTAATGTTCTTATTGACGAATTCCAACCTTTAGCTTTTAATAAAAACAACCATTAGCATGTCGTAAACTAAGACTATAATACAAAAATAGAAAGCTTCATATTGCTAATGAATATGGAGTAGATGACTTTAATGAAAAGGATTAAATATCATGCAAGATTTATTTGAAATAGGATTAAAAAAGCGCAGAGCCACATTAGGGGCAGATTATGTCGATCGCAACTTAGAGGCTGCAGATGATTTCACAAGACCCTTTCAGGAAGCAATGACGTCCTGGTGTTGGGGTTTTGGTTGGGGTGATGATACTATTCCGGCCAAGGAGCGATCAATGATGAATTTAGCAATGATTGGGGCTTTGGGTAAAATGCATGAGTGGGAAACACACTGCAAGGGAGCTATCACCAATGGCGTTACTAAAAAGGAAATTCGTGCGATTATTCATATAGTAGGAATCTACTGTGGTGTTCCCCAGGCATTGGAATGCTTCCGTGTAGCCCAGAAAGTTTTAGAGGAAACCAACGAAGATGTTTAAGAAAATATCATTTTAATTTTCTACTTGTTCTACTAAAGTCTATCACAATAAAAAAGTATTTATATTGCAACAAAAATAAAGACTGAAATCAATAATATGAGTAACAAAATTAAGTTTTACTTAAATCATGAACTGATCGAGTTAACCGACGTCGGAGCTCGTGATACACTTTTGGATTTTTTGCGGCTTGAAAAGGCTTTGACAGGGACTAAAGAAGGTTGTGGTGAAGGTGATTGTGGTGCCTGCACTGTCTTGGCAGGGCGCATATCCGATGGAGAACTTGAATATAAGACAGTTAATGCCTGTATTTGTCTTTTGCCATCTTTATCCTCGTCACATATTGTCACTGTAGAAAATTTACGCTTCATAGATGGTTCATTGCATCCAGTCCAAAAGGCGATGGTTCAAAACCATGGAAGCCAATGTGGGTTTTGTACTCCTGGGATAGTAATGTCTCTCTATAGTGCTTGGTTACAATCCATTGAACCAACTATAACTAATATTGAAAAATCACTGCAGGGCAACTTATGCAGGTGTACTGGATACGGTCCTATAATTAATGCTGCGAAGTCTATAAATGGCTATGGTCTATCAGAAGCGGATGAGTTGTGGCAGGGAAGGGCTACAATGAAAAGTAATTTGCTTGATATTAAATTAAAAAAAGAGTCTTTGGGTAAAGTTGATAATTCAAAGTTTATTATTCCTTATTCGCTAAAAAACTTTGCGAATCTATTTCTTGAGTACCCATCTGCAACTATTGTGGCAGGTGCAACTGATGTAGGTTTGTGGATTACAAAAGATCTTTCCTGTATAAGCCCCTTAATTTTTATAGCAAATCTTGAAGAGTTAAGAACTATTATGGAGGGTGACGACTACCTTGAGTTTGGTTCATGTGTAACTTATTCGGAGGCCCAACCAGTTTTTTTAAAGTACTTTCCTGAAGCTGATGATTACCTTTCCAGGATTGCAGGTGAACAGATCCGAAATGTTGGAACTCTTGGTGGTAACATAGGAAATGGCTCTCCAATTGGTGATCTTGCACCCTTATTTATAGCTCTTCGTGGAACGATCAGCCTTCGCAAAGGTGAGGCCACTCGTAAAGTGGCGATAGAGAATTTTTTCTTGGATTATCGCGTTCAGGATATGAAAGCGTCCGAATTTATAGAAAGGATATTCATTCCACGGAACGAAAGCTTACTTCTCTTTTCTTACAAAATATCAAAGCGCAGGGATGAGGATATTTCTACAGTATCTGCAGTTTTTTCTTTTGAAGTCGCAGAAAAAAAGAAAATAGTAAATGTAAGATTAGTATTTGGTGGGATGGCAGGGACTCCAAAACGTGCAACGAGTGCCGAAAGTACTTTAGAAGGGAGAGTTTTTGATTTTTCTATCGTAAAATTAGCTCAACTTGCACTTGAAACTGATTTTAAACCTATGAGCGATATGCGGGCATCCTCGGCTTATCGAATGCAAGTAGCTAAGAACCTAATTCAAAAGTGCCAGTTAGAATTCGAACAAAATGTGAAACTGCAATTATCATGAGAGGACTAGAGGATCAATTTTGAGTAAACAAAAAAGTGAAATTCATGAATCTGCTGAAAAGCATGTCAGCGGATCGGCACAATATGTTGATGATATACCACTTCCAAAGGCTAGTCTTCACGCTTATCTTGGTTTTTCTGAGTGTGCACATGGTTTAATAACTTCATTAGATCTTGAAAAAGTACGAGCAGTTGAAGGAGTTGTTGACGTTTTTACCGCGAACAGTATCCCAGGAAAGAATGATATCAGTCCTACTGATAAAGATGATGAACCAATTCTTGCCCAAAATGAAGTTCTTTTCTGGGGACAACCTATTTTTGTTGTTGTCGCTCAGACCAGAAACATAGCACGAAAAGCTGCACGTCTAGCTGAAGTATCTTACGAAAAGTTAGACTTTATCTCAAATATACATGATGCCGAAAAAAAAGGCAAAGTGCTCGTGGCTCCCTCCCTTGTGCTCAAAAAGGGTGATGTGGGTCAGGCACTACTTGAATCCCCTCGGAGGATCAAAGGCGAGATTCATATTGGGGGGCAGGATCACTTTTACTTGGAAGGGCAGGTTGCTTTATCGATTCCCGGTGAGGATGAAGATGTTACGGTGTATTCATCCACTCAACACCCATCTGAAGTACAGCACATGGTTTCTAGAGCTTTGGGAGTTTCCAATCACTCAGTCAAGGTGGAAATACGAAGAATGGGTGGAGGTTTTGGTGGCAAAGAAACGCAGTCAAATCAATTTGCTGTAATTTCCGCGTTGGCGGCGGTTAGGAATGGCTGTGCTGTTAAATTGAGGTTAGACAGAGACGATGATATGATCTGCACCGGCAAAAGACATGACTTTTTAGGCCGTTATGATCTTGGGTTTGATCAAATGGGTCGGATATTGGCAGTTGATGTTCAGTTGAGTGCCCGATGTGGATACTCATCAGACTTATCTGGACCAGTAACTGATAGGGCACTTTTCCACGTCGATAACTGTTATTTTCTTCCAGCCGTTAGGTTGCAGTCTTTTCCCCTGAAGACGAATACCGTTTCTAATACTGCATTTCGAGGTTTTGGTGGACCTCAAGGGATGATGGTAGCAGAGCGTTTGATTCAAGAAGTAGCTTTTGATTTGCAGAAGGATCCTGTCGAAATAAGAAAGATCAATCTCTATGGCAAGAAAGAAAAATCGATTACACCATATCATCAGAGTGTCGACGACAATATAGCTCTGAAGATTATTTCTGAGCTGGAACAAAAATCTGACTATAAATATCGGCGAGAAAATATACTGACATTTAATAAGGCTAATGAGTATTTTAAAAAAGGCATAGCGCTTACTCCAGTTAAATTTGGTATTTCATTTACAGCGACCTGGTATAATCAGGCGGGAGCTTTGGTACATATTTATACTGATGGCTCAATATTTTTAAACCATGGTGGAACGGAGATGGGTCAAGGTTTAAATACTAAAATGCGAAGTATTTTGGCTGACGAGTTCGAGCTGCCCCTTTCAAAAATTAAGATAAGTGCAACGGATACGAGTAAAGTTCCTAATACCTCTGCCACGGCGGCGTCCTCAGGGTCTGATTTAAATGGGATGGCAGTTTTGGATGCTGCGAATATATTAAAAAAGCGTCTGGAGGGTGTAATTTGCGATACTTTTAGTACAAATAGAAAGAGTATTAGGTACATCAAAGGCTATGTTATTTTTGATGGTGGAAAGCTAAAGTTTGAAGAGCTAGTAAAGAAAGCCTATGAGCAAAGAGTACAATTGTCGGCTGCTGGGTTTTACAAGACACCAAAGATTCACTGGGATCGCGATAAGGGAATGGGCCGTCCATTTTATTATTTTTCTTACGGTGCAGCTGTGACAGAAGTCACCGTTGATACTTTTACCGGAGAGTCTTGTGTTGATAGAGTTGATATTTTACATGATGTTGGCCAATCACTAAATAAAGAAATTGACCTGGGACAAATTGAAGGGGGATTTATCCAAGGAATGGGTTGGGTAACAAATGAAGAGCTCTGTTGGAATAAAAAAGGACAATTAAGAACCCACGCTCCATCAACTTATAAGATTCCTCTTACCTCTGATCGTCCACGAGAATTCAATATTGAGCTGGCTAACTGGTCAAAGAATAAAGAGAGAACTATAAAGCGCTCAAAAGCCGTTGGAGAGCCACCCTTTATGCTTGCAATATCTGTTCATGAAGCTCTTTGTATGGCAGTAGCATCATTCGGGGACGCTAAGGGCCGTCCCACCTTAAACGCTCCTGCCACAGCAGAAAAATTGCTTGAAAGCATTTATAAGGCAAGGAATAAATAGATTGATAAACGTTTATTCAGATCTCATAAAATTTTTGGAAAATGAAATAGAGGGAGTTTTAATAAGTGTAGTGCAAACTAAGGGTTCTGTTCCGCGCGATACTGATGCGTATATGCTTGTTAATCAAAATAGCTCGTTTGGTACGGTAGGTGGTGGTTGTCTTGAGTTCGATGCGATACAAAAGGCTCGTGATTTAGTCAAAGATCCAATGTTTAGTTCTTTTTGTTATGAATATCACCTAGGGCCTAAACTTGGACAATGTTGTGGGGGAGCAGTAGAGCTTAATTTTAAAAAAATAACGCCTAAGCTAAGAAAAAAAATATTAACTGACGATCTTCAGAAAAAGAAATTATGGGACAATGTGCTTGTTTTTGGAGCTGGACATGTTGGGCAAGCTCTAATTCAGCAGATGCAGGAAATTCCCTTAAATGTGAGTTTAATCGACTCTAGATCCAGGGATGGCGTGGATTTTTTGATGCCTGAGAGCTGCAAAACGACACCATTCCCTGAAGCAGAGGTCAGGAAGTCTAAGCCAGGCAGTGCCTACGTTATTGTTACCCATGATCATGCACTTGATTTTATTTTAGTTAAAGAGGTGCTTTTACGAAACGACGCTGTTTATTTGGGTATGATAGGATCTGATACTAAGAAATTAATTTTAAAAAAGTGGTTAAAAAAAGAGGGTATTTACGGGTTTGAAAAGATTTTCACTCCCTTGGGAAAATCAATAGCAAGCGTAAAACTGATTGATAAGCGCCCCGAAGTTATAGCAGCTTTTGTATTAGCAGAAATTTTAGTAGCTATACAGACAAATAAAAACGTGTTGAAGCAGATACGAAAAAAAAAAGTTATGGGTGCATGAGGAGCATATTTAGAGGACGAATATTTAGTTTTAAGAGAGCCCCAAAAGGCTTAGATGATTTCGATTCATACACTTATTTTGAAGACGGAGTCTTGTTAGTAGAGGACGAAAAAATTGTTGGTGTATATGCTTATGACGAGATCCCTTCAGATTGGGTTGAGTCACCCTGTGTTGATCATAGACCCCATCTTATTATTCCAGGCTTTATTGACCCGCATAATCACTTCCCTCAGCTGCAGGTAATAGCAAGTTATGGGACTCAACTCATGGAATGGTTAGAAAAGTATACATTTCCCGAGGAAGCAAAATTTGGCGATTATAATTATTCTAAACTAGCCGCAAAGATTTTTTTAGATACGTTAATAGATAATGGAACGACAACCAGTGTTTCATTTGGTTCAGTGCACAAGGAGTCTGTTGAAGCATTGTTTGAGGAAGCTGAAAAATATAATATGTGTTTAATTTCTGGTAAAGTCATGATGGATAGAAATGCACCAGATTCTGTTCTTGATACTGCTAAAACGAGTTACGATGATAGCAAATCTTTGATTAAAAAGTGGAATAAGAAAAATCGCCTACGGTACGCAATTTCTCCGCGGTTTGGAATAACATCAACACCTGAGCAATTAGATTTAGCTGGATCCTTAGTATCTGAATTTAGTGATTGCTACCTTCAAACTCATATATCAGAGAATATTAAAGAAATAGAACTTACTCTTTCACTTTTTCCAGAGCGAAAGAATTATCTCGATATCTATATTCATTACGGTCTGGTTGGTCCCAAAAGTCTGCTCGGTCACTCCATTCATTTAGATAGCTATGAGCTCTCGCAAATGAAGGAATTGGAAGCAGTGGCCGTACATTGCCCAACTTCCAACCTTTTTTTAGGGAGTGGTCTCTTTAACTTGGTTGATTTGAAAGCAAGAGGGGTAAGAACCGCGGTAGCCAGTGATACGGGAGGTGGCACGTCGCATTCAATGTTACAAACTCTTGCGGATGCCTATAAAATCCAACAATTACGCAACTATAGTCTCAACCCTCTCGAGTCATTATATTGGGTAACTCGTGGTAATGCGTCTGCACTGGGGCTAAATCAGGAAATTGGTAGCCTTGACGTTGGTAACTATGCAGATTTTATAGTCTTGAATAGTCACGCTACCAAGTTAGCCGATACGAGAATGCAGACATGTGAAAGTTTGATCGAGGAATTATTTATATTACAGACCTTGGGTGATGACCGTTTCATTGATTCAGTATATATCGCAGGTAAAAAACAAAAATAGAATTTTTTGTTTATTGTAAAAGCTAATTACTTTAGCGATTTATCTGGCTGTTTGAAAAATAATTTATTAAAGTATAAGCATATGGAATTTCAAAAGTACTGAGAGATTAATGCAGTCGAAGTTTTTGATTAATATTTTAGCATTTTTCGCACTGATTGGCCTCAGTGCTTTTGCAGCAGTAACATTATTCCCACTTTATGAAGAAACCAAAAATATCGAGAACTCAAAAAAAATAAAAGGTTCTGTGTCTAAAAGAGTATTGGGTGAAAAAGAACGGGAGCTTCTTGAAAGTAACCTATTGGTATTAAAAGAAAAGAAAGCCTTCCTCGAGGGAAGCATTTCTGAAAATGAGAAATCGAGTAGTGAGCTAAGCGACAGCATATTACTTCTTGGAGAAAAAAGAAGGGTACTTGCTTTAGATATTGAAAAATTAGAAAGCAAAAAAGTAACCTTAACAGCTACTTTAAGTGAACTTTTGCTCCAAAGCAATGATATGAAAGACGTAGCACTGGCGGAAGTTGCCGCTAAAGGTAAAGTAACGAATAGTCTGAATAATTTGTCCTTGCAATTGAGTGATGTGAAAGAAGAGAACGAGAAATTAAGGAAGCAGATAATAAGTGCTAAAGGTAGCTTTGATACGCAATTGATAGAAGATCGCTTAGCCTTAAAATTAGCAAACTCTAAATTGATAAATATAGAAAAT
>Ga0209223_10001323_pt1 | contig 27367 bp, 23 predicted proteins | sample COG_06_FD_184750 | JGI IMG/M metagenome (GOLD analysis project Ga0209223, IMG submission 184750) | Pelagic Microbial community sample from North Sea - COGITO 998_met_06 (SPAdes) (version 2) | ecosystem: Environmental > Aquatic > Marine > Neritic zone/Coastal water | place: Helgoland, sampling...
TTTCTTTTTTTAATTTAAACTTGGTTGCAGAGACGACGACTTCGTCTAATTGCTCTCTTTTCTTTGTTTTTTCTTGCGAAAAGAGTTGTGTACTAGATAGCCCAAAAGCCAAAGCACTAATGATTACACATTGCTTTTTCATTTTTAATGATTTAATTTTTACAAATAAATCAGGTAAATTTTTTGTACAAATTGCTAGTATAGTACACGAACCTTTATCCCGAAAGTTTTCTACTCGTGATTTAGGGCAGGTCTCCTGACTTACATTTGCTGTATGCCTTCCCATTTTTTACTCTGAATTTATTTCAGAAATGAAACAGTGGCTTAAGTTTTACAGCTGGATACCAAATCAAGTTTGGTACATGCTTACAGTTGCGGGAACAGTCTCGGATTCTTACCGAATTCCCTTTTAATTTGCTATCAAATGCTTCTGATAGCAAAACCAAAAATCGAGGCAAATGTATAATATTTTTATTTCACAGAGCCAGTTTTAAAACATTTTTGTAATCTTGTGGCATCCAAATATTTCCAATGAGAATCAAACAATATTTTCTTTTGCCTCTCTTAATTTTTGCGTTTTTTTTCACTTCATGTGATCAAAAAAATGAAAAAAAAGATGATGATTCAAAATATAAAGTAAAAGATGATATAAAATACGCTAAATGTTTTGATATTCAACATTTTAATGATTACATAAAAATAATTGTAAAAAACCCATATCCAGATGCAAAAGAAACTTTTGAGTATATTGTTTCCTACAGCGAGAACATCGATCTAAAGAACGTTAAAAACATACAAACACCTATTCAAAAAATTGTAGTTACCTCCACAACTCACATTCCTATGTTAGAATTACTGGGTGTTGAGAATAGATTGGTTGGATTTCAAAATACAAAGTACATTTCTTCTGAAAAAACAAGAAAGCGAATTGACAGTGGTTTTGTACGAGAGTTAGGAAAAGAGTTTGCCTTAAATACCGAAGCTTTGTTTGAACTACAACCAGATTTGGTTATTGGTTTTTCTATGACTAAAACGAACAAGGCCTACAATTTAGTCGAGCAAAATGGTATTCCTGTGATTATTAATGGTGATTGGTTAGAAGAAACCCCTTTAGGAAGGGCAGAATGGATTAAATTCTTTGGAGTCCTTTTCAATAAAGAGAAAAGAGCTGACAGTATTTTTAATAAAATTGAATCAGATTATTTAGCAGCAAGAGCGATTGCTAAAAAAATCGAAAACAAACCAACAGTGCTTTCTGGAGCTATTATGGGTAATGATGTGTGGAATTTGCCTGCAGGTGAAAGCTACGTAGCTCAATACCTCTATGATGCTAACTTAGATTACTTATGGAAAGGTTCTAAAGGTAAAGGGAGTTTAAAACTGAGTTATGAAAGTGTTTTTGATAAAGGCCAGAGTGCTGAATTTTGGATTGCTCCTGGATACTTTGCTTCAAAACAACAAATGCTAAGCGCAAACAAACATTATGCTGACTTTGTAGCTTTTCAAAACAATCAAATATATACTCCTTCTACAAAAACAGGAGCTACAGGTGGTGTTATCTATTTTGAGCTTGGCCCTACTCGACCTGATTTGGTCTTAAAAGATCTGATTAAAATTACCAATCCTAAATTATTGCCTGATTACAAGTTGACATTCTTTGAGAAAATGAAGTAACCTTGTCATTCCTGCGTAGGCAGGAATGACAAATGATCTAGAACAATGTAATTTGCCCATCATCTTCAGCCTTCAAATCATCTTCATCTTTTGATGGCTCTTTTGGAGTCGGCTTCTTAACAGATTCTTCTTTCGATTCAACCTCAGTTACTTCCTCTACAGTTTTTGTAAGTTCCGCAGGCACAGCTTCATTACTAATTTCTTCTTCATCAACGACCTCAACTTCTTCAACAGTAGGCTCCTCAGGCTCTTCAAAAGGTAATGATTCCAGTAGGTTGACTTGCTTAATTTTCTCAGTAGTCAGCTGATTTCCTTGAGCTTTAATACCTTTTACAGCAATGAATTCTTCAAAATTCACTTCACTGTTCTCTAAAGATCTTTTTGAAAACTGAACTTCAGCTACGGGTCTATAATCTGTGGCTATGATTTCTAATTGCGACTTTGGATGTTCGGAAATAAATACCTCTTCCTTGTCAGTAGATTCAATCAGAAAACGCTTGACATAGTAGCGTTCTTTATCTCCATCAAAGTAAATAGCAGAAATTGGTTTTTTAGGCTTCCATTTTTCTAAGACAATCATATCGTCTTCGAAATGCATTTGCAAGTTAGGCGTTACTGCTTTTATTTTACCTGACTGATTTACAATTAAGATTTTATCTTCTGCTCTAAACTCTCCAAGCATCTCACCTCTACCATCAACGTTTAAACGCTGTACAGCATCATCAAACCAAATTTTACGAGGCTTTAGCGTTGATACACCTGCTGATTTAAATTCAACCTTACGAATCGCATATTTAGTAATGGTATTTCCTCGAACTCCACGACCTTTTACGGCTAGGTCAGAGAAATCTATATCCCATTTTAATTTCTTAACACTTCCTACCGCTCGTAAAAGAATGGTAACAACTTCTGCTTCTCCATTTGGATTTGCAGTAAAATAATGCACCAATGAATTGGCTTTCCCAGGTGTTAAGTCATATTCCTTATCACGAGTAACTCCGGTTACAGGAAAACGTTTCATATAACTTGGACCACTTTTACCATCTCGATACATCATGTTGTATACCGTACGTGTATCCTTCTTTTTAAAGATAGCAATGTGAATAATGTCTTTTCCTACAAAGGTTTTAGCTGCTACTTTTGTAACGATCATCTTACCATCTTTTCTAAAGACTATTACATCATCTATATCTGCACAATCAGTAACATACTCGTCCTTACGCAAAGATGTTCCTACAAATCCTTCCTCCTTGTTTACATAAAGCTTGGTGTTTCTAATAACAACCTTCGTGGCAACGATATCATCAAAGGTTCGTATCTCTGTCTTACGTTCTTTGCCTTTACCATAGGTAGTTTTTAATCGCTTGAAATAATCGATTGCATATTCGATTAAGTTAGATAAATGAGTTTTTACTTCAGCAATCTTATCTTCTAAGCCTTCAATAAATTGTTTTGCCTTGTCAATATCAAATTTGGAAATCTTTTTAATTCTGATTTCTGTCAAACGCACAATATCTTCTTCAGTAATGGGTCTTTTTAAATGCTTGATGTGTGGTTGTAACCCATTGTCAATAGCAGCAATCACTCCCTGCCATGTCTCTTCTTCCTCTATATCTCGATAGATTCTATTCTCTATAAAAATACGTTCTAAAGAAGCAAAATGCCATTGTTCTTCTAATTCATGCAACTGAATTTCCAATTCTCTTTTTAATAAGTGAACTGTATAATCTGTGGATGTCTTTAACATCTCTGTCACTCCAATAAATCGTGGTTTATTATCATCAATAATACAACACAACGGAGAGATAGAATTTTCACAATTGGTAAAAGCATATAAGGCATCAATTGTTTTATCAGGAGAAATATTTGGTGGCAAATGCACTAAGATTTCTACATTGGCAGCCGTATTGTCTTCAATCTTCTTGATTTTAATTTTCCCTTTTTCATTAGCCTTCACGATACTATCTATCAATGAAGTTGTTGTTGTTCCGAATGGAATTTCATTAATGACTAAGGTTTTCTTATCGAGTTGAGAAATTCTCGCTCTTACACGAACTTTCCCTCCTCGTTTTCCATCATTATAATTCGTAAAGTCTGCTATTCCTCCTGTTAAGAAATCAGGAACAATTGTAAAACTTCTTCCTTTTAGGTATTTGACAGAAGCGTCAATCAATTCAATAAAGTTATGAGGAAGAATCTTTGTCGACAATCCAACTGCAATTCCTTCTGCTCCTTGTGCTAATAACAAAGGGAATTTTACAGGAAGGTTAACAGGTTCTTTTTTACGACCGTCATAAGAAGCTTGCCACTCTGTCGTTTTGGGATTGAATACTACATCCAACGCAAACTTAGACAAACGTGCTTCAATATAACGAGAAGCTGCTGCACGGTCACCTGTGAGAATATTCCCCCAGTTTCCTTGCATATCTATCAAGAGCTCTTTCTGTCCGATTTGCACCATAGCATCCGCAATAGAAGCGTCACCATGTGGATGATACTGCATGGTATGACCTACAATATTAGCAACCTTATTGTAACGCCCATCATCCAAATCTTTCATAGAATGCATGATACGACGTTGTACAGGCTTGAGTCCGTCGTTAATACCAGGGACAGCTCTTTCTAAAATTACATACGAAGCATAATCTAAAAACCATTCCTTATACATTCCTGTAATTCGAGTAATGGTTTCGGTGTTTTCAACGGAATTCTCTAATTCCTCTTCGTGTTCTTCGTGCTCGTTGATTTCTTCACTCATGTTTATTCTTCCTCTACGATATCTAATTCAACTTTTAGATTCTCTATAATAAATTTCTGTCTATCGGGTGTGTTTTTACCCATGTAAAACTCCAACATTTGCTCTATCGACATTTCTTTATCTAACATTACAGGATCTAATCGAATATCATCACCTATAAAATGTACAAATTCGTTTGGAGAAATTTCACCCAATCCTTTAAATCGTGTGATCTCAGGCTTTCCTTTTAGTTTTTCAATAGCTGTTCTCTTTTCTTCTGGTGAATAACAATAATATGTTTCCTTCTTATTTCGGACTCTAAATAGAGGTGTCTCTAAAATATACAAATGCCCTTCTTTGATCAACTCTGGAAAGAATTGCAGGAAGAAAGTAATTAATAGCAAACGTATGTGCATACCATCCACATCGGCATCCGTGGCGATTACGATATTGTTATAACGCAAATCTTCTAAACCGTCTTCGATATTCAATGCCGCCTGTAGTAAATTGAATTCTTCATTCTCGTATACAATCTTCTTCGACAATCCGTAAGAGTTTAAAGGTTTTCCTTTTAAACTAAACACTGCCTGTGTGTTTACATTTCTCGATTTGGTGATGGATCCAGAAGCCGAATCTCCCTCGGTAATAAACAGGGTCGTTTCTAAATGTGCTTCTTTCTTGGTGTCTCCTAAGTGGATTCTACAATCGCGCAATTTCTTGTTGTGCAAGCTTGCTTTCTTTGCTCGATCTCTAGCGAGTTTCCGAATTCCTGAAAGCTCTTTTCGCTCTTTCTCTGCCTGTAAAATCTTTTTCTGAATGCTATCTGCTACAACAGTATTCTTGTGTAGGTAATTATCTAATTGAGTTTTTAGAAAATCATTGATATAGGTTCTTACCGTTGGTAATCCTCCTCCCATTTCTGTAGATCCAAGTTTCGTCTTGGTTTGACTTTCAAAAACAGGCTCCATTACTTTGATTGCAATCGCCGAAATAATGGATTTACGAATATCTGAGGCTTCAAAGTTCTTTCCGTAGAACTCACGAATGGTTTTTACCAAAGCTTCTCTAAAAGCCGCTTGATGCGTTCCTCCTTGTGTGGTATGCTGTCCGTTTACAAACGAATGATACTCTTCAGAGTACTGTGTTTTACTATGTGTAATGGCAACTTCTATATCGTCTCCCTTCAAATGGATGATTGGGTACAACATATCATCTTGATTGTTGTTATCTTCTAATAAATCTTTTAATCCATTTTCAGAGAAATACTTCTCTCCGTTGAACATGATGGTCAATCCTGGATTTAAATAGACATAGTTCTTCAACATTTTTGCTACATATTCATTTCTGAATTTGTACTTTTTGAAGATTACTTCATCTGGAATAAAAGATACTTTTGTTCCTTTCCTTCTTGAAGATTCATCTAATAACTCATGGTTGACTAAATTTCCTTGCTCAAATTCTGCCGAAGCAGATTTACTATCTCTATTAGATTCTACCCGAAAATACGATGATAACGCATTCACCGCTTTGGTTCCTACTCCATTCAGTCCAACTGATTTTTTAAATGCTTTCGAATCGTATTTCCCACCTGTATTCATTTTAGAAACTACATCCACTACTTTTCCTAATGGAATTCCACGTCCGTAATCTCGAACATTTACTTTGTTTCCTTGAATAGAAATTTCAATGGTCTTCCCTGCTCCCATCACATACTCATCAATCGAATTGTCTAGTACTTCTTTGACAAGAATATAGATACCATCATCTGCTGAAGAACCATCACCCAACTTCCCAATATACATACCAGGTCGCATTCTGATGTGCTCTTTCCAATCGAGTGAGCGTATATTATCTTCTGTGTACTTAGTTTCTTGAGCCATAAAATCGTTCTGCAGTTTTGAAGTAGTGCTAAAATAGGATTTCTCGTTAAAAATCAAAATGCCCCATGACATTAGTTATCAACAGAGTTTTCACTATATAAAATCTAGTTTTTAGCACTTAATTGTTAGTAATTAATCAACCCTATATTATATACAAACACCGTATTCTATACGATTGTATTTGTTGACCTTTATTTCAAAAAATAACAATATGTTATATTTTAAACATTTTGTATTTGTGATTCATTATTTTTTTATTTTCGCTGTTGAAAAACGATAGAATGGATAGAGAAATCTTATTGCAAGTAGCAGAAAAATATGGTAGTCCTTTGTATGTATATGATACTCAAAAGATTGCTTCACAATACAAAAGAATAATCGACGCTTTTTCTAGCGTTCATCAGGTGCAAATCAACTATGCAGTAAAAGCACTGTCTAATATCAACATCTTAAAATACTTCAAACAATTAGGATCTGGATTGGATACAGTGTCTATTCAAGAGGTTCAATTAGGATTGGAAGCTGGCCTAGCTCCAAAGAAAATCATTTATACTCCTAATGGAGTTTCATTGGAAGAAATTGAGCAGGTTGCTAAGACGGGAGTTCAAATTAACATTGACAATCTTTCTATTTTAGAATTGTTCGGACAAAAGCATCCTGAGATTCCTGTTTGTATCAGAATCAACCCACATATTATGGCAGGTGGGAATAGTAAAATTTCAGTGGGTCATATCGATTCTAAATTCGGAATTTCAATTCACCAAGTACCACATATTCAACGTGTAGTTGAGAATACAGGAATGCATATTAATGGAATTCATATGCATACTGGTTCTGACATTTTAGATATCGATACTTTTTTACGTGCGACAGAAATCTTATTTGATGTGGCAAAACAGTTTGACAATATCGATTTTATCGACTTTGGAAGTGGATTTAAAGTTCCCTATAAAGAAGGAGATATTTCTACTGACATTGAACAACTTGGTATTCAATTATCTGAACGATTCAATCAGTTCTGTAAAGATTTCGGAAGAGATGTAACACTCATGTTTGAACCAGGTAAATTCTTGGTTTCAGAATCAGGTTCTTTCTTGGCAAAAGTAAATGTGGTAAAGCAAACGACCTCCACTGTTTTTGCACAAATAGACAGTGGGTTTAATCACTTAGTACGCCCAATGATGTATGATTCCTATCATACGATTACAAATATTTCAAATCCAGAAGGAAGAGATCGTTACTACTCTGTTGTTGGATATATCTGCGAAACAGATACCTTTGGAACCAACAGAAGGATTTCTGAAATCTCTGAAGACGATATTCTCTGCTTCCACAATGCTGGAGCCTATTGTTTCTCCATGGCATCAAACTACAATTCACGTTACCGTCCTGCGGAAGTTATGCTTTATGAGGAGAATGATTATCTGATTCGTAAAAGAGAAACGTTCGAAGATATCTTGAAGAATCAAGAGTTGGTTGACTTTTCTTAAAACAGGAAAAACAAATAAAAGGGTTGATTCAATGATGAAACAGCCCTTTTAGATTAGTAATTCTATCTCCATCTTTTATGAATTAACATTTTACGGATTTTACTATAAACAACTACTTACCTACGCTTTTTAACTGGTCCTACCTTTATTTTTTCAGTAACAGTCGTTGCAGGTCTTCTTGCAGCTTCTCTTGATGGAACAAACTGACCTGTTCGTGCATCTCTGACTCTTGTCGAAGTCTTACTCATAATTATGATTTTTAAATTTAACAAAATTCCTTTAAGAACAATTATTAAAATAATATGTTCTAATTATTTATAGAACAAAAATATAATTTCTATATTCGCAAAACTATCTTGTGTTAATAAATATATGTAAATAGTTGATAACTATATGAATGATCTACATAAGAATCAAATTTCATTATTAAGAATTCTAGAACAAAATATAGAAACCCCCTTAACAATAAGAGATATTCAAAATGATTTAGGGCTTTCTTCCCCCAGTGTAGTAGCTCACCATATTCAGCAATTAGAGAAAAAAGGTTATTTAAAGAGAAATCCAAGTAATCCTAAAGATTATCAGATTTTCATAAATCCTGAAAAACCTATTGTTTATTTAAATCAATATGGAAATGCTCAATGTGGACATAATGGGTCAATTCTAGATAGCAATCCTTTAGATAGAATTCCAATTGCTTCTAGAATATTAAAGTTTCCGGCAAAGGATGCTTTTATAGTAACAGCTAGAGGGCATTCAATGCAACCACAAATAAATGAAGGAGACTTGGTAATAGTTCAAAAAAGTAATGAAGCAAATAATGGAGATATTATAGTTTGTATTTATGGGGAACAAATATTAATTAAAAAAATTTTTAAAAAGAATAATTTAATAACACTTATTTCAATAAATAGTGATAATTACTCTCCCATATTTGTTGATGATTACTTTCGAATTGAAGGTGTTGTTAAAAATATTATAAAATATAGCTAAGACTTTTCTTCAATTTTTATATCCTAAACTCACAAATATTTTATGAATTCTCGCTATCCAAAATTTGCGTATGAAAGTATGCATAGCAGAGAGATTACCAACATCCTAGGAACCAATACTAAACATAATGGTTATAATTTAAGAAACGATTTCTTGATAAGAAAAAGAGAAACTTGAGTTACCCTAGTCAGTAACTTTTTAGCGTAAAGCCAAAAGTTAAAAATTCATCTTCTTGTTGCTGACTCGTTACTACAATACTTTCATAAGTACGTAAATAGTTAATTTTAAAATTTAAAAACTTCCATACAGGAATTTCAAGGCCAATATCGGCTCGCCAACGAAAGTTGTTGCTCGCCTCTAGTGAAGGTTGAAAAAACATTTCATGGGTTAAAATCATCTTATTTTTAAATAAAGAATAGCTACCATTCATCCACAAAGTACTTCTCCATGTATCGATTTCACTCATTCCGTCATATTCATTTTCATTAAAATCGGTGGTTTTAAAATCGGTGTTTTCATATTCTGTAGTTAAAGACATTTTCAATTCGCTCTTATTGGTTTTTAAAACTCTATAAGAAAACCCACCTCCTAACAAATAACGATACTCAATTTCACGTCTAAAGTTGGTGCTAAAAAAACCTAAGATTATTGGATGAAATCGTTTTTCTGGATTGATGTACAAAAAATTTAAACTCAAAATATCTTCATCTGCCTTGTCACCGCCAAACTTCTGAAAAACATAGGAATTTTGAGTTTTAAACACCCAGCTATCCCAAGGTTTAAAACTCACGTTAGAATTGGCTCTAAAAATTAAAGTCTCTACATTTCCTCCTTGCCAAAAGCCTGTTAATGAAAGGTCAGCTTTTACTTTTACAGAATCCTTTACCTCAGTTTGTGCAGAAAGAAAAAAGGGAAGAAAAAAGAAATAATATAATAATCGTTTCATGCTTTTCACTATAAACTACTCTTTTTTAATAAGTTTCAAAAATACTGATTTCATTAATAGTAATTACAAGTAAATTAACCGAAAAGGCAAGTATATTTACACTTAACAAACTTAAAACATATCAATAATAAGTAGCCTATTCAATATCTTATTCAAGAATTCGCTAAAGTTCTTTACCAAAAAAATGAATACCCAACTACTCCCTTAAAACACAATTCTATATCTTTATCGGAGAATTAAATATTTTATGAAAAAAACAATACTTTCAATAATTATTCTTTTAGTAGTAAGCATTCAAACTACTACTTCACAATCCACAAAAGATTCAACACATTTAACCGAGCTCAATCTTTTTTGGGCAGAACTTTCCAGAACTGTAAGAGAAGGCGATTTTGAAGGCTACAAAGCTACATATCATGAGGATGCTGTGGTGATTTTTGCTTCAGGAAAGAATAAATCTTCAATGTCAATATCTAAAGCATTAGCTGGATGGAAAAAAGGTTTTGATGAAACCAAAGCAGGAAACAGAAAAGATAATGTAGAGTTTCGATTTTCGCAAAGAATTGGGGATGATACTACTGCTCATGAAACGGGTATATTTATTTTTACTTCTGTCGATAAAAATGGAAATATAATTGCAAAGTATAATGTTCATTTTGAAATGCTTCTTGTAAAGCGCAAAGGCAAATGGGTTGGAGTAATGGAATATCAAAAAAACAATGCAACTCAAGAAGAATGGGACGCTTTAAAATGATTCTTTTTTAATACTTTTCTCTATCTAACTTCCCAAATAATTTTACTATTTTCCATTGCTTAAATTTGATTCATGAAAGTTTGCATTGCTGAGAAACCTAGCGTAGCTATAGAAATCGCTAACATTCTAGGAGCCAACACAAAACGTGATGGTTACTACGAAGGAAATGGCTATGCCGTTACCTATACCTTTGGGCATTTATGTACTCTTTTAGAACCTAAAGACTATAAACCGCATTGGAAAAGTTGGGATTTGAACAACTTACCCATGTTGCCTGAAAAGTTCTCTACTAAAGTGACAGGGGATGCTGGAATTCAAAAGCAATTTAAGATTGTTGAAAGTTTGTTTAAAAAAGCAGATGTCATCATCAACTGCGGGGATGCTGGACAAGAAGGAGAGTTGATTCAACGTTGGGTCATTAATCAAGCGAACTATAAAGGAGAAGTGAAACGTTTATGGATTTCATCGTTAACAGAAGAAGCCATCAAAGAAGGATTCAATAATTTACAATCTTCTGAAAAATATGACAATCTCTATTATGCAGGATTTTCTAGAGCCATTGGCGATTGGCTGTTAGGTTTGAATGCCACACGCTTGTACACCGTTAAATATGGAGGATACAAACAAGTATTATCTGTAGGAAGAGTACAAACTCCTACGCTAGCTATGCTGGTGAATCGATACAAAGAAATTGAAAATTTCAAACCCCAACCCTACTGGGAATTGCAAACCAACTATAGAGATACCTTATTTAATTATGAAGATGGTCGTTTTACAAAAAAAGAAGATGGACAAACTTTAGCTAACAAAGTAAAAGCGGCTGATTTCGAAATTGTTTCTGTAACCAAAAAGAAAGGAAAAGACTACGCTCCTAAATTATTTGATTTAACTGGACTACAAGTCTACTGCAACAATAAGTTTGGTTTCTCTGCTGATGACACTTTAAAGACTGTTCAAAAGTTGTATGAAATGAAAGTTGTTACCTATCCTAGGGTGGACACGACTTTTTTACCTAATGATTTGTATCCAAAAGTTCCAGGAATTCTAACGAAGCTATCTAAATACAGCGAATTGACTTTGCCGTTATTAGAAAACAAAATAAGAAAAACAAAAAAAGTTTTTGATGATGCTAAGGTAACCGATCATCATGCTATTATTCCAACAGGAATTGAAACCAATTTGCAATACAATCAACAACAGGTATATGATATCATCACTCGACGATTCATCGCTGTGTTTTATGAAGATAGTGATGTATCTAATACTTCCGTTTTAGGAAAAGCAGCAGAGGTACCTTTTAAAACTACTGGAAAAGAAATTCTAACACAAGGTTGGCGTGTTGTTTTTACTACTGAAGATTCTTCCATAAAAAAGTCAATTTCTGAACAAATCGTCTTGCCTTCATTTGTTGAAGGTGAAAAAGGTTCACATGAACCCTCTTTTTTAGAAAAGGAAACAAAGCCGCCAAGAAATTATACGGAAGCAAGTTTGCTTCGTGCCATGGAAACTGCAGGTAAACAGGTAGATGATGATGAAATGCGTGAATTAATGAAAGAAAACGGAATTGGACGCCCCTCTACTCGTGCTAGTATTATAGAAACCTTATTCAGACGTAAATATATTGAACGTAAGAAGAAGTTGGTGATTCCTACTCAAACTGGTATTCAACTGATTGATTTGATAGGCAATGAACTCTTAAAATCGGCCGAATTAACAGGACGATGGGAAAAGCGTTTGAAAGAAATTGAGCGAGGTGAATTTAATGCTGGATCCTTTATTAAGAACATGAAAAAGATGGTAGATGACTTGGTCTATGAAGTTCGTTCCAATACATCTACTACTCGAATTTCATCTAACGTCATTGCGAAAGAGGAACGATTGAAGCAATCTGCTGATGGTAAAAAGATTACTTCGCCCTCACGTCCTCGTAATGACAAATCTAAAAAACAAGTTGCAGGCAAAACTTGTCCGAAATGTAAAAAAGGGACTCTACGAAAAGGCTCAAAAGCTTTTGGATGTTCAGAATATAATAAAACATGTGATTTTATCATGCCTTTTGAATTCTTAGGGAAAAAGATTTCAGAAAATCAATTGATTAGAATGATCGACAAGAATTCAACCACCAATTTAAAAGGTTTTCAAACGGAAACTGGAAAAGTTGAAGGGTTAATTCGTTTTGATGAGCATTTTAAATTCAAGCTCGAACCAAAGAAAGAAAAATCAGTCATTGCGAATAAAATGAAGCAATCTGCTAATAAAAGTGAGATTACTTCGTCGAATACTCCTTGTAATGACAACGAAAAAATCCCTTGCCCAAAATGTAAAAAGGGAGCTATTTTAAAAGGAAAAGCTGGATATGGATGTTCGGATTACAAACAAGGCTGTGATTTTGTTTTCACATTTGAAAACATCAAAAAAATAGCCAATGGAAAACCATTGACGAAAGAGTTAGTTTTGGGAATTATATCAAACTAATTTATAATTCTAAAAACTTATCTTTTGGATACTCAAGCATTACGGTTCTTAGGATGTATTCTGAATCAATTAAAAAATTATCCTCTAAATAGTCATCAGCAATTTTTTCTAAATCAGCTAAAAAAATCTTAATTTCTTTACACCATTGTTGAATTTCTAAATCAAATGATTGTTTTTTTCCAAGTAAAATTCTGGATTTGTTGTCAATTAAAAGACCTATAATTCCTAACAATAAGTAATCATATATTTCTGCTTCTCTAAGAATATTCTTTTCAACTTCCGATAAAGGAGTCTTCTCTTTATATATATTTTTTAAAAAGTATATAATTTCATTTACAGGTAAATTAAATAAATCTTTGGTAATTAAACTCATATAAAAATCAACTAATCATATCTAAATACAACTTCTCTACTTTCTCTCTAGCCCAAGGTGTAGTTCTTAAAAATTTTAAACTAGATTTATAGGTAGGATTATTCTTGAAAGCATTAATATTTAAAATACTTCCTAATTCCTCCCAACCATATTCTAAATATAGTTGCTCCAGAATCGTTGCTAATTTTATCCCATGTAATGGATTATTGGGTTGTTCTGTGCTCATTATTTTTTATCCAAATCAGGTAAAACAAAAGCATCCAATACACTCTTCTTTGCCATCATCTTTTCAATGGCATCTGATGTTCTAGGTGCTTCTCTAGAAAGATTAATTGGTCCTTTATCTGTAATTAAAATATCATCTTCGATGCGTACAGCAATCCCCCACCATTTTTTATCACAAGGGCTTCCTTCTGGAATGTATATTCCTGGCTCTACAGTAATTATAGAATTTGCTCTAAATTTACCATAAACACCTGGATCATGAACATCTAAGCCTAGATAATGCGACACACCGTGTGGTAAGTAATTGTGTTTTTCAGTTAGAGTTTTAATAATCCCTAAGGCTAACAATCCTTTATTAATTTCTGCTCTCGATGCTATGTTAGGAGCATTAAATGCAGCTCCAACCACTGTTGCTTTTATTCCTGCTTCTTGAGCCTTATAAACAATATCATAAATTGCTTTTTGTTCTGGTGTAAACTTTCCACTAGCAGGAATTGTTCTTGTAACATCGGCAGAATATCCTCTATATTCAGCGCCTAAATCCATCAGCACCAAATTATTTCCCACTTTAGTTTTATTATTTTCTACATAATGTAAAATACATCCATTATTTCCAGCTCCAACTATTGAAGGATATCCTTCGTATTCAGCACCATATTTTTTATAGACAAACTCGTGAATTCCTTGTAACTCGGTTTCTGACATATGCGGTTTCATCGCTTTCATTACTTCAATTTGACCTACTGCAGAAATTCGAACTGCTTTGGTTAGCAATTTAAGCTCTTCTTCTGTTTTAATTTCACGCATATCTGACAGTTGAGCTCCAAAAAAATCGATATCAATATTGGTTTTAGGTTGTAATGCTAAACTAATTTTTTGTTGTGCATCTTTAGCAAGTTTTTGATCTGAAGCGTTTATGAAATTTTGAATAAAAGTATCGGTTTTTAACTCTGGGGATCTGCCTTCAAACTGTTTAATCAGTTTAACCAAAGCATCTTTATCTTCTATCGATGCAATCTCTATTCGATTATAAAAGTATTTTTTTATGCCTGATAGATAAGCATTTGGGTCGTATCCTGATTTTTCTTTAAAGCTCTTTACCAAATCATAAACATCTGCTGAACCACCAGAGTTTCTATAATCATCTTTAAATTTTCCATCAATAAATACTTTGTCGAACTTCTTAAAATCGATTTTTGATTTTAAGAACTCAATCGCATTAGATGCATTGGCAAATCCTAATTCATTTTTCGCTCCTTCTATGCCCAATCTTCGGCCATTCCACATTTCAGCCCTTTTGTTTCTTTCCTGTACATACAAAATTTCATTATGGTTACCATTTTCATTCGCCTGATCATCAGAGAACAATACCAATACTGCATTGGGCTCTCGATAACCCGTTAAATAATAAAAATTAGGGTCTTGATGGAAAACATAATCTACATCATTGGCCCTATTTCTTATGGGGTTTGCAAAAACTACAACAACAGAATTTTTAGGCATTTTACTGCGTAAAACATCTCTTCTTTGTTTGTGAAATTCTTTAGATAAATAATCTTTAGGAGTTCCTTCTTGCGAATAGCCTAAGGCAACAAACAAAAGAATAGAAAGCAATGAAAATAATTTATTCATGAGTTTTTTTTAGTAAAACTCAAATCTACTATTTATTCTTTCGCTCATAAAATAATTAACAGAACTTTTGCTTTCGAAAACGATATAGGATTCTATGAATTTTATATACATTTGCCTACAACAAAACAAATCAAAATTATAATGAAGAATACAGCATTAACTCATGTACACGAGGCATTAGGAGCCAAAATAGTTCCATTTGCAGGATATAACATGCCTGTTCAATATGAAGGTGTAACGACAGAACATTTAACCGTTAGAAACGGCGTTGGTGTTTTTGATGTGAGCCATATGGGAGAATTTTTAGTAGAAGATGAAAATGCCTTAACATTAATTCAAAAGGTAACTTCTAACGATGCTTCTAAATTGGAAATTGGAGATGCTCAATACAGCTGTTTTCCAAATGACAAAGGTGGAATTGTAGATGATTTGATTTGTTATCGAGTAAAAGACCACACATATTTATTAGTTGTTAATGCTTCTAATATTGAAAAAGATTGGAATTGGATTAATCAACATAACGAAGGTATTGGAGCTGATTTAAAAGATATTTCTGATGATTACTCTTTGTTAGCAATTCAAGGGCCAAAAGCTATCGAAGCAATGCAATCATTGACTTCTATTGATTTAGCTGAAATTCCTTTTTATAAATTTAAAGTGGGGGATTTTGCAGGTGTTGAACATGCTATTATTTCTGCTACCGGATATACAGGTTCAGGTGGATTCGAAATCTATGTAAAGAACGATCAAGCTGAACAAGTGTGGAATAAAGTATTTGAAGCAGGTGCTGATTATGGTATCAAACCAATAGGTTTAGCTGCTCGTGATACATTGCGTTTAGAAATGGGGTATTGCTTGTATGGTAATGATATTAATGACACAACCTCTCCTATTGAAGCTGGATTGGGTTGGATTACGAAGTTTACTAAAGACTTTATAAATTCAGAAAACTTAAAAGCACAAAAAGAAAATGGAGTGACCCGTAGATTGGTTGCTTTCGAATTGACAGAAAGAGGAATTCCTCGTCACGATTATCCAATTGTAGATGCTGAAGGAAATGAAATCGGGATTGTAACTTCTGGAACTATGAGTCCATCCTTAGGAAAAGGAATTGGTTTAGGCTATGTACCAAAAGCAATTTCAAAATCTGGAAACGAGATTTTTATTCAGGTTCGTAAAAAAGCAATTCCTGCTACGATTGTACGATTACCTTTTTATAAAGGGTAAAAGATCTCTCGACGGAGCCAGCCGAAAGTCTCGAGATGACATATATATAAGCCGTTCATTGAGCGGCTTTTTTATTGCTTCGTCATTTTATACGAAAACCCTTTTCCGTCTTTCCCTAAAACACTTACATGAAGTTCGATTTTGGAAAATATCTTATATTGAATCTTATTTGGAAAATCATGTTCATGGTTTTCAAAAGAGAAAATTTCTTTGTTTGTAGTGTTTAATGTAAAAGGGATTCCTTTTCCTTGATTTTGATTGAAGACAGTCGCTGTATAGATAATTTGGTTTTGATCAGTTTTAATTTCTAGATTCTCAGAAACGCGCTTTACGTCCTCTTTCATTTTATAAGATTCACCGACCAGTCTATCGCCTGTTTTCTTCCACGATTCATAAGTTTCTCTTCCTTCGACCTTCCATACACCAATTAAAAAATCAACTTTCTTTATTTCATCTTGTCCACAAGCTAGAAGTGAAACAAATACAAGAAGGACTAAACATTTTTTTATAAATCTCATTTTTATGTTTTTAGAATTGAATCCTGTAAATATAATTCACCATAAAAAACTTGAATAGTACAAAACCGACATTACTTCTTTAAAAGGAAATTAGCCATTGTCTGTGAGGAAAATCCATACTTACTAGGATCTTCTCCAGTAAACTCTTTAAAATTCTTGATGAAGTGAGATTGATCGTAATAGCCAGCCTTGAAAACAATATCTGCCCAATCAATTGCATCCTCTTGAACCAATTGAAAGATATGAGAAAAACGAATAATTCTACTATAGAATTTTGGAGATAGTCCTACATAGGTTTTAAAATAACGTTCTAAGCTTCGTTCACTGATATTAAATTCAGTTTGAAGTTCTGTAAGTTGAATGTTTCCTTTGTTTTCAAGAATCGATTCAACTACTTTATACTTTTCATCTATTTGGATTTCGTTGTCCTTTAAAAATTCAAGAAACCACTTTTCAACCTGTGTTACTTTTTTTTCAAATTCTAATTCACTAGTAACTACTTCTTGAACAGAAGATAAAAGTCCTTTTATTTCATTAGGGCACTCAATCACTTGATTTGTGATAGAAAATATGTCTAATTGAAACAACTCTTGCAAAGCCCATGGCTGGAATTTAATAGCAAACATCTTAGATTCACCCGTGTTCTCTAGAAAAAAATAATTTCTAATCTGACCAGCGATAATTTCCTTTGCTTGCAATTCCCATTTTCCAGAGATGTTTATTTTATATGGATCGCCATAATGAAATATGAGTTCTGGATAACCATCAGGAATAATTTTCTCTTTATGAATAGTAACATCACCTTCACTATCAATGAGCCAGAAGCTTTTGATAATTTTAGAAAGTTCTCCTTTGGGCAATGTTTGTTTATAAATCATAGCGACAAGAAACAAAAAAGCCTGATGCTATGCAACAGGCGTTTTTATTACTATTTTGTTTTTATACATTTTGAATATGCGGATTTGAAATCCGCATCAACCACTTTTAAGTTTTTTTACAGATGCCTGTTACTACATTGCTAAACATTAAATCTAAAGTGCATGACATCTCCATCTTGTACAACGTAATCCTTTCCTTCTACTCTCATTTTTCCAGCTTCTTTTACTTTGGCTTCAGTACCATAAGTAACATAGTCTTCGTAGCTAATGGTTTCTGCACGGATAAATCCTTTTTCAAAGTCGGTATGAATTACTCCCGCTGCTTGTGGCCCTGTTGCTCCGACTGGAATGGTCCAAGCTCTCACTTCTTTAACTCCAGCAGTAAAATAGGTTTGTAAGTTTAATAATTTGTAGGCAGAACGAATCAAACGAGAAACACCAGCTTCTTCTAATCCCATATCTTCTAAGAACAATTGACGCTCTTCATAATCTTCTAATTCTGTAATATCTGCTTCTGTTCCAACAGCCAAGACAATCACTTCTGCATTTTCATCTTTTACAGCTTCTTTTATAGCATCTACATATGCATTTCCTGAAACCGCAGAATTCTCATCAACATTACATACATACAGTACAGGTTTCGCAGTGATAAACTGTAAAGGAATTACAAACTCTTGTTCTTTTTCATTAAAATCAATAGCTCTTACAGAAATCCCTTTTAATAAAGTCTCTTCTATTTTTAACAACACAACCAATTCAGCTTGTGCTTCCTTATTTCCTGTCTTAGCAGTTCTTTTCACACGCTCTAAACGCTTCTGAACTGTCTCTAAATCTTTTAATTGCAATTCAATGTCGATTGTTTCTTTGTCTCTTACAGGATCAATTGAACTATCTACGTGAATAATATTGTCATTATCAAAACAACGTACTACATGTAAAAGAGCATCCGTTTCACGAATGTTTGCTAAGAACTGATTTCCTAAACCTTCACCTTTACTTGCTCCTTTCACCAATCCAGCAATATCAACAATCTCTACAGTTGCTGGCAATACTCTTTCTGGATTTACCAACTCTTCTAACTTCTCCAAACGAGCATCAGGAACATTTACCACCCCTAAATTAGGTTCTATGGTACAAAACGGAAAGTTTGCGCTTTGTGCCTTTGCATTTGACAAACAGTTAAATAAAGTTGACTTTCCTACGTTTGGTAATCCTACAATTCCAGCTTTCATATTTCTTTAGATATTTAGACAAAAGATGCAAGAATCAAGACTTGATTTTTGCGGTGCAAATATATATGTTTTATAAATAAAAAATTCCGAATTTACTTCGGAATTTTTGTCTTATTTCTTGTTTTTAAAAGTCTAAGCTCTAGTGTTAATCGTTATGCATAAACTTCTGTTTCCCTAGCAACTCTTCTTCAGTCTCTACATTGTCTTCATCAGGTACGCAACAGTCAACTGGACAAACAGCAGCACATTGAGGCTCTTCATGAAAACCTTTACACTCTGTACATTTATCTGCTACAATATAATATATCTCATCAGAAATAGGCTCTTGATCTTCATCTGAATCAACAGCTTTCCCATTAGGCAACACTACATTCCCTGTAAGATCTGTTCCATCTGCATATTTCCAGTCGTCAGCTCCTTCATAAATTGCCGTGTTAGGACATTCAGGTTCGCAAGCCCCGCAGTTTATACACTCATCTGTTATAATTATTGCCATCGTTATTCTCTTTAGTTTGTGTAACTTTGCCGTGCAAAAATAAACCCTAAAAAGGTAGCAACCAAAAGAAATGAGTAGTATTCAAAGTAGAATTAACACTTTTGCTGAATTAGGCAAATTTTTAAACCAATTTTCAAGAAAAGGAATAGAAAAGCAGGATGAAATTCTGAATAATGAAATTTTTTTTGATGGTTTTCTTCATCAAATGAAAATAGCACAAGAAAATAACGCTTGGTTTACGAAGGATAATATTCTTTTCTCTTTAGAAAGTTGGGCAAAGGCGCTAACAAAAGAAAACTTAGAGAAGTGGATTGCTGATGAGTCAATTCAAGGAAAATCTTCAAAAAAAGTAGCCATTATTATGGCTGGAAATATTCCACTAGTTGGATTTCATGATTTTTTATCTGTTTTAATTTCTGGGCATGCCGTTTTAGTAAAACAATCTTCTAACGATAACCATTTACTTCCTTTTTTAGCAAAGTACTTAGAATATTCAGATGCATCTTTTAAAGGAAGAATTTCATTTACCGAAGAAAAATTAGAAGGTTTTGATGCCGTAATTGCTACTGGAAGCAACAATACAGCTCGCTATTTCGAATATTATTTTAAAGACAAGCCTAGTATCATTCGTAAGAATCGGAATTCTATCGCTGTGATTCAAGGAAATGAAACAGCAAAAGATTTTGAAAATTTGAGCGATGATATTTTTCGATACTTTGGTTTAGGGTGTAGAAGTGTTTCGAAACTATTTGTCCCAAAAGGTTTCAATTTCGATCCATTTTTCCAAGGAATGTACAAGCAGCATGAAATCATTAACAATGCTAAATACGCTAATAACTACGATTATAATAAAACTGTGTATTTAATGAGTGAATTTGATATTTTAGAAAACGGATTCCTCATGATTAAAGAAGACGAAAGCTACTCCTCTCCTATTGCAAGCATCTTTTATGAGTACTATGACAATCCTATCGATTTAAAAATAAAACTTCATCAAGAAGCTGAGAATATCCAGTGTATCGTTGCTAATAATTTCTTAGAGGATGAAATTAAGTTTGGCAAAACACAACAACCAGAATTATGGGATTATGCAGATGGTATTAACACTTTAACCTTTTTATCCACAATTTAAGTTTTCAGGTTTTGTTATCCACTAAAAAGTAGGAAATTTGCCACTTGAAAAAATATCACATTACAAATGAAGAAACACAACTTTAGCGCCGGTCCTTGTATTTTACCACAAGAAGTATTACAAAAAGCTTCAGAAGCTGTTATCAATTTTAATAACGACAATTTATCCCTGATAGAGATTTCTCACAGAAGCAAGCCTTTTGTAGATGTAATGGAAAATGCTAGAGCACTAACTTTAGAGTTATTAGGATTAGAAAATAAAGGATACAACGTTTTATTCTTACAAGGTGGAGCAAGCACTCAATTTTTAATGGCTGCATACAACTTGCTAAACAAAAAAGCGGCATACTTAAACACAGGAACATGGGCAGATAAAGCCATTAAAGAAGCAAAGCTTTTTGGTGAATTGGTGGAAGTGGCTTCATCTAAAGACAAAAACTTCACATATATACCTAAAGGATACGAAATACCTACTGATGCAGATTATTTCCATTGTACGAGTAACAATACTATTTTTGGTACTCAAATGAAAGATTTTCCTGAAACAAATATTCCGTTGGTGTGTGATATGAGTTCAGATATTTTCTCTCGCCAATTAGATTTTTCAAAATTTGATTTAATCTATGCTGGTGCTCAAAAGAATATGGGTCCCGCTGGAACAACAGTAATAATTATCAAAGAGGAAATTTTAGGGAAAGTAGATAGAGTTATTCCTTCTATGCTGAATTACAAAACGCATTTAAGTAAGGATAGTATGTTTAATACTCCTGCGGTATTTCCAGTATATGTTTCTATGTTGACTTTAGAATGGTTAAAAGATTTAGGTGGCATTCCTTTCATTGAAAGAGTAAATGAAAAAAAAGCCAATTTATTATATAATGAAATTGATAGAAATCCATTATTTAAAGGAGTAGTAGCTACTGAAGACCGAAGTAATATGAACGCTACATTTACCTTAACGAATGACGGACTAAAAGACACTTTTGACGCCTTGTGGAAAGAAGCTGGAATCAATGGACTAAATGGTCATAGAAGTGTTGGTGGATATAGAGCCAGTATGTATAATGCTTTGCCTTTGTATAGTGTTCAAGTATTAGTTGACGTTATGCAAGAATTAGAAAGAAAAGTATAACTGTCATTCCGAACAAAGTGAAGGAATCTCTTCATGAGATTGCCACGTCATTTTATTCCTCGCAATGACAAAATAAAAAATAGATGAAAGTATTAGCAAACGACGGAATTTCACAAAGTGGAATTGACGCTTTAGAAAAAGAAGGTTTTGAAGTAATCACAACCAAAGTAGCGCAAGAACAATTAGAAAACTACATCAATGACAATCAAATTGATGCAGTACTCGTTAGAAGTGCTACCCAAGTAAGACAAGAACTAATAGATGCCTGTCCTAGTATTAAATTAATTGGACGTGGTGGTGTTGGAATGGACAATATTGATGTTGAGTATGCTAGAGATCAAGGATTACATGTAATTAATACACCTGCAGCTTCATCAAGCTCTGTTGCAGAATTAGTGTTTGCTCATTTGTTTGGAATGGTACGTTTTTTACATCAATCAAATAGAGAGATGCCTTTAGAGGGAGATTCTCGCTTTAAAGAATTGAAAAAGGCTTACGCAGCTGGTACTGAACTCCGTGGTAAAACCATTGGGATCATAGGTTTTGGGCGAATTGGTCAGGAGGTTGCTAAAATTGCATTAGGATTGGGGATGAAAGTCTTAGCTAATGATGCGTTTAGTGAAGGAGCTCCAATTACAGTTGATTTCTTCAATGGACAAAATATTACGATCAATATTGAAACCACTGACTTAAACTCCCTTTTAAAAGAAAGCGATTTTATATCATTACATGTTCCGTCTCAAGATGGATACATTATAGGAGAAAGTGAAATAAAGAAAATGAAAACTGGTGTAGGAATTGTGAATGCTGCTAGAGGCGGTGTTTTAGATGAAGTTGCATTGGTAAATGCTATTGAAGATGAAAAAGTAAAGTTTGCTGCACTAGATGTTTTTGAAAACGAACCTACACCTGAGATTCAATTGTTAATGAATCCTGAATTGTCTTTAACTCCTCATATTGGTGCTGCTACTCTTGAAGCACAGGATAGAATAGGAACAGAATTAGCTAAACAGATTATTAGCTTGTTACAATAATTAATTCTTGTTGATTGTCAAATATTGATTTATTGTTTTTGGTTTTATCAAAAAAATAATTAGGCATAGTTTTTGTGTTCATAACACTAAGAATTCATATTCTTAAATTAAACTAAAGCTATGCTAAATAACAAATTCAACAATCAATTTTTCAACCTGTGTCTCATTTTTTTTATTTGCACCGCAATGCTATCCTTTACGGTAGAACATCCAAATTTAGCAAATGAAGGAAAAACAATTAATATTGAGACGGATTCTTTTCCTAGTAAAACACTATCAAAATTCTCAAAAAGTTTATTTTTTAATAAGTTAGATACATTATTAAGCTTTCATAACTACTTTAACCCAGTTGAAAAAGTATATTTACATACAGATAAAAATCATGTAGATGTCGGAGATGAATTATGGTATAGCGCATACACTGTAATTGGGCCAAATCATCACTATTCATCTGCAAGTAAATTTCTACATGTGAATATTGTTGATCTAGAAAATGATATCGTTTTTTCTCAGCGAGTTAAAATTGTTAACGGAAAAAGTAAAGGTCATATAAAAATTCCTGAAAATACCCTCTCAGGTAAGTATCAACTTAGAGCCTATACTGATTGGATGAGAAATTATGATCTTAATTTTGTTTTCAAAAAAACAATATCTATATCCAATGGAACAATTAATCCTATTCATGTTAACTACGGTAAAATTGATTTACAATTCTTTCCAGAAGGGGGGAATGCTATTGATGGGTTGAATGGACGAATTGCTTTTAAAGCCATTGGAATTGATGGTTTGGCTAGAATTATTGAAGGAATGGTTATTGATTCTAAAGGAAATGAAATCAAACAATTAAAATCAAATGACCAAGGCATAGGATACTTTAACCTTAAGCCAGTGCTAGGAGAACAATATACTGCTGTATTAGAAGATGGTTCTAAACACCTACTTCCAAAAATATACAACCAAGGATATACTATGTCTGTTAACAACATGAATCAAAAAAGTATTCAAGTAAGAATACAGGCCAGTAATAATTTAAAAAATGAATCCTTCTACCTTATTGGTACAGTTGGAAATCAAAAGTACTTTCAAGGCAAGTATAATTTAAAAGACAAATCTTTTGCAAACATAGAGATTCCAAAAAATGTGGTTCCAAGTGGAATACTGACTCTCACTATTCTTGATAAAAATATGAGGCCATGGAGTGAAAGAGTTACTTTTATTGACAATCAACAAGAATTGATCATTAATACTCAACTCAACAAAGATAACCTAATAAAAAAAGGAGAGGTTACTTTGAAAATAAACGTAACCAATACTGAAGGAAATCCTGTAAGTACCAACCTATCAATAGCCGTGACAAACCAAAGTAATAGGATCAAAAAGGATGTAAATGATTCTAATATTTTAACTCATCTTTTATTAGAATCAGATGTAAAGGGTCATATTGAAAAACCCGCTAAATACTTTCATGACAAATCTCGTATTGCAAAATATAATTTAGATCTTATAATGCTTACCAATGGTTGGAGAAGATTTAATTGGATGAAAATGAAAAATTATAATTTTGATACCATTAAAAAATTCTCTTTCCCTGAAGGATTTGATATTGCCGGGATAGCCAAAAGAAAAAATAGAAAAATTTTAAAGAATTCCTCTTTACATCTTATAGTGAAATCTAAAGACAAAGAGAGGGTTTATGCTACAAAGACTAGGCCTGATGGGAGTTTCATTTTTAACAATGTAAATCATACTGGTGCAACTGAAATTCAGTTTAAAGCCTACAACTCTAATCAAATTGATGTTAAGGTTACTCTAGACAACACAAATCCTATAGATTTGGCTCCATTATTCCCAAGTTTATATAAAATAAATCCGATAAGTAGCAACACCACTTCAACAACGACAAAACCTAGCATTATATCTAACAGAAATTCAAAAGGAAAAACAACACTACTTAATGAGGTTGTAATTAAAGGGAAAGTTAATGTAGCAAAGTCTGAAAGAAAAAAGGCAACGCCTTCTACATATGGAGTAACACCTGATGCAACAATATTCATTGATGAAAACTTTACTTATAGTAATCTTAAATTTGCCCTTCTTAAAATCCCCGGTGTTACGGTGCTAGGAGATCGTATTTTAATTAGAGGGGTTGGATCTCTTAATGGAAATACCTCACCAGCAATATATGTAGATGGAATACAAAGTAATATTTCGCTTTTTAATTTAAACGTTTTAGATATTGAACGAGTTGAAGTTGTAAAACGGGTAGACGCTGTGTTTGGATTTAGAGGAGCAAATGGAGTTATTTTAGTTTACACAAAGCGAGGATTTAAACCTAAACCAGCAATTACTCCCAAATTTAAAATTTCAGGGTTTGCTGAAGAGAAGCAATTCTATACCCCAAAATATGAAGTAGACGTCAATAAAAATGACAATGCTACTTTGTATTGGAATCCTTTAATAACCACTGACAAAAATGGAAATGCTACCGTTAATTTTCATAACATGACAAATGCTAAAAAAGTTCAAATAGCTATAGAAGCTCTTTCTACATTCGGTGTTCCAGGCACGTATCTAAAAACTTTTAATTAGGTTTAGAAGAGTAACTAAAAAACTTCTTATTTCGAATAACTAATAAAAAAAAGTGAGTAGTTTTGTAAAGCAAAAAAATACATTGCTTTTGGCTATTATAAAACCTTTTAAAGCTGTTAGACCGAGTAGAGATAAAGTAGCTTTAGTTTCTTCTAAATCATACGAAGCTTATACTCATGCAGAATTAGGTGCCAAGCTTGATTTTAATCCGTTTACATTCTTACACATTATTAATCCTGGCTACAAATACCATCAGAAAATCTCTGAAGAACAGCGATTTCATATGGTGCATGATCGATATAAGGAATTTAAAGAAAACGGAATCTTTATTCAAGATGAGCAATCTACGCTGTATGTTTATGAAATTTCAGATTCTCACAATACTTTTTGTGGGATCATAGCAGCAACTTCTGTTGAAGACTATAAAAATGGATTGATAAAGAAACATGAAGGCACTATTCATAAAAGAGAAGTTTTATTTGAAACCTATTTAAAGTCTACAGGTTTTAATGCTGAACCTGTTCTATTAATGCATGAAGACAATGAAGGTTTTGATCAGACTATTCATCTAATAAAACAGAGAAGGCCTGAGTATGAATTCTCTACGACAGATAAGAAACTTCATAAGTTATGGTTGGTTCAAGAAACGAATGATCTTGAAAAAATCACCTCTTTTTTCAAGTCAGTAGATCAATTATACATTGCAGATGGTCATCATAGAACGGCTTCTTCTGCCCTGCTTGCTGATGATTTGCAATCAGAAAACCAACACCACAACGGAACAGAGGATTATAATTTTTTTATGAGTTATTTAATTCCTGAGTCTCATTTAGAAATTTCAGAATTCAATCGATTTGTAAAAGATCTAAATGGATTAACTATTGATGAATTCCTTGTCAAGTTAGAAGACCACTTTAGAATTGAAAACAAAGGGCAAATTTTATATAAGCCTTCAAAGAGGCATCATTTTTGCATGTATCTAAATGGAGAATTTTATTCTCTTTACTTAAAAAAAGACACTTACACATTTGACGATGCTCTTAGCAAACTAGACGCTGAAATTCTTTATAGAACTGTATTAAAATCTATTTTAGGAATAGAAAACTTAAACAATAACAGTCGTATTGGGTATATGAATAATAAGTTAGATACACTCTCTTTAAAAACGAATGTTGACAACGGGAATTACAAAGTTAGTTTTGGTTTGTTACCGATTTCCATTAATGAAATGAAGGAAATTGCTAATGCAGATTTAAGAATGCCGCCAAAAACAAGTTATATTGAGCCAAAATTAAGAAGTGGCTTAACCATGTATGAATTTTAGTATGGAAATCATTAAAAATAATTTAAAGCAAATAAACGCTTCAATTCCTGAAGATGTTACGCTTGTTGCTGTTTCTAAAACCAAACCTATTATTGATATTCAAGAAGCCTATGATGCAGGTCAGCGAATTTTTGGTGAAAATAAGATTCAGGAAATGGTTGCTAAATATGATGTTTTGCCTAAAGATATCGAATGGCATATGATTGGTCACCTACAAAGTAACAAAGTGAAGTATATGGCTCACTTTGTAGATTTAATTCATGGTATCGATAGTTTAAAAACATTGAAAGAAATTAACAAACAAGCATTAAAACATAATAGAACTATTAATTGTTTACTCCAAGTAAGAATTGCAAAAGAAGAAACAAAATTTGGACTTCCTTTTAATGAAGTTACAAATATTCTTAGTTCAGAAGAGTTTCAAAGTTTGTCTAACGTTAATGTTGTTGGGTTTATGGGAATGGCTACTTTTACTGATGATGCAGAAGTGTTGACAGAAGAATTCTCTTCATTAAAAACACTTTTTGATAAACTCAAAACTCAAAACCCTGAACTCAAAACTCTTTCTATGGGAATGAGTGGAGATTATCAAATTGCTATTAAAAATGGAAGTACTATGATTCGTGT
>Ga0209223_10001329_pt1 | contig 27300 bp, 27 predicted proteins | sample COG_06_FD_184750 | JGI IMG/M metagenome (GOLD analysis project Ga0209223, IMG submission 184750) | Pelagic Microbial community sample from North Sea - COGITO 998_met_06 (SPAdes) (version 2) | ecosystem: Environmental > Aquatic > Marine > Neritic zone/Coastal water | place: Helgoland, sampling...
CCTTGGTTATGAATATACCAATCCGGACTTCTCAATTAATGGCGTATCCTTGAATTCTTATGATGTGGATTCCATAAATGAGGCCATTGAGGTCATTTCTGCTATTGGAGGTTCTCGTGTCAGTGAAAAGTTCACGCACGCCATTGAAAAGGTATTGTCCAATGCACAAGAGTTAAATAACAAAGAAGTAAAACGAAAAATCATTGAAACAGATTACATTTCTGAAGGCAGAGGCTTTGAGCATTTCGATTTGTTATACTCGGCTTGTAGAGATCGCGTACCCGTAAGTTTTATTCATTACTCTTATAGTCGACGAGAATTTAAAGCATTAATTATTCACCCCGTTTTGCTTAAAGAATTCAACAACCATTGGTACGTGATCGGGTTTTCGGAAGCACATCAGGCCTTGCGCACCTTTGGACTTGATCGCGTCAAAGCGCCTGAACCGATTTATAAAGTATTTCAGGATACCTCGTCTGATGTGATTGATGCGTATTTAAATAATGTTTACGGTGTATATCCTTTGCCTAACTGCGCAAAAGAGAAAATCACCCTCCATGCGAATGCTATGATCACCAATTATTTTAGGGCTCAAAAAATTCATGAAAGTCAGCATGTCGAGATGCAGAGCAGGGGAGATTCCATCATCACTTTTGAGCTTATTCCTTCAATGGAACTTGTGAGTCTTATCCTGTCATATGGCAACCAAATAAGAGTTCTAGAACCAGCACATTTAGCTAAAACCGTTAAAGAATTTAAGTAATGGATAACAAAAGAGACCTACTGCTTCAATTAAATGTTGTGCGTAAACCAAATACAAACCTAATTATACTTAGGGCCATATTGAGTGAAACACATACGCGTATCGACTTTGGTTATTTTGCTACAGATGAATATTACAGAGGAGGATGGATTAAAATGTCGCCTGATTCATATCTACGAACCAATTCAAGTGAGGCAAAATATAAATTGAAATACAGCGATGATATTCCTTTAGCGCCAGCAAGACTTGATTTCGAGTCCAATAAGGACTGGCACTATTTTTCACTGTTCTTTGAGCCTATTCCCAAACGGAGCTGTAAGATCGATTTAATAGAGGTCGAGAATCCTCAGGACACTGATTTTAATTATTACGGCATCAAGATTGATTTAAATAATGCAGAGGAAATAATCAAACCGTAAAAATATTACGCTTCTGAACAGTTCCTTCGTCGTTTAATCATTTAATTTTTTACCTATGTTTTTTGAAGCACCCAATCACAAGGACAACTCTTTCGATATTCAAATCAAAGGAAACTTTAGAGATTCCAAAGATAGTTTTTACAGCATTAATGATAAGGATTTTGTTCATATCACCTTTATCAAAAGAGAGGATAAAAGCATTTGGGAGGAAGTTCGACCTTTGATGATTTTAGATTCGATTGACGAGTTTTTTCCAAATGAAGAACCAGACATCATTTATCGATCAAATTACAAAAGTGTAAGAGGATATCGCGCCTTTTTAAATCGTCAACCGCTATTTGAAGAGCATGCGCCATTTTTGAAGAAATATGGTATAATGTTGTACCAAAAACCTATTTATGGATTTGGAGGATATGATGAAGATATGCCTTTTTAACTCTTACCTTGAGAGTAAAATAAACCATATATTTGGAATATGAGTATGATGCATATTTCTAGAGAATTAAAGATTGAATTAGATACATTAGTTGAACGCTTTCAAAATACATTAAACAATATTTAAATCATGTCAACGACAATTATCAATCAAAATGCTCAAAAACTTGATTTAAAGAAGTTTATTGTTTTTTATTCAAATTTTTACAAGCACCCCACTTGGACTAAAATTAAACATGAAGAACATAAAATTTTGCTCAATTATATGTTGGAACACGAGTATACGAGTTTTAGAAGTAGTTCGAGGAGCAAGATATCTAAAGTCAATTATTCGAATGAATTCATTTTATTTAAGGTCAATGAAAATCATAAGAGATATTTAAACGCATATATGAATGAATGGATGATTATGTATAATTCTGGTAAGGATAGATCGACAAATTATTTTGAAGTATACCCAATTAAAAACAGGGTTGTAGGAAAAAAAATTATGACACTTTTTGAAACAAATGGTTTAGGAAAAAGATTTTGCGATGTTGATTATTTCATAACCTTCAATTCAACTTATGAATTAATTAAATACTTTGCTGAACAACAGCCATTAACTTTTAAATTTAGATACGAACCTTATCTTATTCAAAAAAAACTTACCGTAATGGGTACCTCTCCTTCCAATAAGAACTTTAGATTTGGTATTTCACGAAGACTTGAAGAATGGCTTTCAAATTCAAATCAAATAACTCCCTGGTCTTCACTGAATATTACTTTTTCGGTTATTGAAGATCAATTAAGAATTGAATTATCCAATAAAATTATAGATTCGAAAAGGTATCCTGATTACGTTGACAAGGAATTAAATTTTGTTTTGGATGTTAATGATTTAAAAAACAATTATAGGCACAAGTGGTATTGGTCTTACGGCTCGATTTTAAAATCGAGTTAAGGATTGTCATATTATTTTAATGAAGCTCTTTTCTCTATTTTTAAAAATAATCATCTAATATCAACTAGTTTCGATTATTTATCTGAAGGGTAATGGCCGCAAACTGGGATGTGTCAGGGTAGATTATCTGTAGATCCTTATTCGCATTTAATCCAACAATTTCGAATTTTGTTACTTTACCAGTCATTCGATCCTTTTTCCCATATCCAAGGGACAAAGTAACATCTCTTCCAACAAAACATGTTTTTTCATTCCATCTTTTACCATATTTCCTGTATTCTACTGTTTTTGTTCCTTTTTTAAAAGCTTGGTAATATTTTTTTTTTAGTGGGATAAATAGTGGTTTTTCATTTATTAAGTTCATTTTTTATAGTCTTAAAAGTTAGCAGATTCAAACAATTTTGAGGAAGTTTCAATATAATCAATGAAATCTTCGATGGAGCGAGCTTTTATATTTAATCCTTCAGTATCTTTTACATATTTTATTTGCTTTTCGCTATCAACGTATATGTTGGGAGCTACAAAATGACACATTGACTTTTTATCTACTTTTTTATCAAACTCAACTAAGTGTCTTGCAATTGGCCAAACTTCCATCATTGTCTGAGTTCTCCCCCCAGACATTGTCACCTCAACTAGAATACCTTTTGAATCTTCAAAACAGTCTATATCTCCTTGATTTCCTTGTCCTCCTGCAGTTGATGTTGGAATACCTTCGTCATCCGTGGGATAATTTGGTATAACCTTTATACTGGGGTATCTGTGCTTTATTGCTATTGCCGTTAAAAACTCTAATCTAACTGGATGAGCTAGTAATTTCAATATATCATCTTTAGAAGCTCCTCGTTTGACTAATGAGGATAATTCTGTCTTAATTGTATTCCAGGAGTAATGATTTACCCATTTATCAAATAATTTGTTGTTTTCTTCAACAGAAAGTTCTTTTGATTCTATATCATAAAGACTTTCATCTATTTTCGACATGTATTTAAAATATTCATATTCAGATTCAAATTTATCATACTCTGAATAATTTTCAAGAACATAATTTACTTTTTCTATTTCATTTTTATTTATATCTAAAAACCGACCAGCTCCTCTTAAGGAAATTAAACCGGTTAATCTCATTTTTCGGATAAACTCGTCTGGATAATCTATCATTATAGACTTATCTTCCCTCTCAATATCCTCGCCATTCATTATTTCATCTCTACAAATAGCTGTGATTATTTCCCAAGATGGACTGAAGCCATATTCATTTCTTAACTTTTTTATTCTATCGTAAATAGCTTCGCTGTCATTATTCTTCCAATAAAGAATAAGTGGTAATTCAAGTTTAGAAATTCCAGCGCCATTAAAAGAGCTATCTGAGTTTAATTTCCTTATAACTTGTAGTAGTAATATTAACGGAGCATTATCATTCAAAACTCGAATAAATGGATTGTTTCTTTGATATTTACAAAGTGCTTGTAAAAAAGATTTTTGCTCTAACATGGGACTTGATTCTTCAATCATTAAATCCAAATTATCTGTAAAAACAGATATTGAAGATGCAAGATTATTTCCTATTTCGGAAAATTCAATAGGCCTACCGACTTCGTAATAAACAAAACCTAATTCTTTGGCAAAATCAAAATAAGTGGCAAATCTAGATGGCCAACCTTTATCGAACCCAGCTTCTTTATGTTTTTGTGGATTTCCTTTCAATACTGCTTCTACCTCTGAATCTGTCAGTAGAACTTCAGAAAAATGCCCCTTCTTTGTTGTGCTCAACTTTTGCTTGACACTTTGTGGTACTTTTGTAGGTCTGTATAAACCATAGCGAATTAATTCAGCAACAATTTCTTCCGCCAAACCATTTGTAAGTATCTGTTTATCATATTTTTTAAATATATGTAACAAACCTTTCATTCGGGTTGGGTTTCTTAAAGTGGTTGTAAAGAGGAGCGGTTTATATGTTGATTTCCTTTTTTTCATATCAATAATTAGTTATTAAAACTTCTTTAAACTTTTTATTGGAGTTATCATGGTAGCTAATGTAATTACTTTTTATTTCATGTAAATGGTACTTTGAACTCCATTGAATAAATAAATCATTAACTTTTCCCTTATAATGCGTGACATTTGATATTGCAAATTTCACATTATTTTTATCCAATTCCGATAGGGTTTGAAGTAATCTGGCTTCAGTTTGTTTGTCCCACAATTTATTATATTCACTGAAGGTAATCAAATAAGGAGGGTCAAGATATATGAAATCATTTGTTTGAAAGGTAATTCGATTGAAAAAATCAAGGAAGTCCAAGTTATGAAATCTAGTATTCTTCTCTTTTATTAACTCGAAATAATCGTTGAGAGCCGTAAAGGTGTTTTTATTAAAATCTACATTCCCAACAGGTAGATTATATTCTCCTTTTGAGTTAAACCTTAACATACGATTAAAGCCATAAATTAAAAGAATATATAAGTGCAAAGTTGTATTCGCTTTACCAGTATTATAATCTTTTTTTAACACATTAAATCCCTCTTTATTAAATTTTGCGTAATACGTTTTTTTCCATTTATCCCTTAATTCTTGAGGAACAATATCTTTTATGTAGGAATGAGATAAATGGTATTGCTCAATTATTTTAAATACATTTTTGAAAAATAAATCTGGATTTTTAGCTTGTTTTTTTAAGAATTCGTGAATCATTATGACATTCGAATCAATATCATTTAATAAATATTCATTGGCATCTAAATTGAGAAATACTGAGCCGCCACCTGTGAATGGCTCAATGAAACGATTAATCCTCTTTGGGAAATATTCGCTAATCTTTGGGTATAGTTTGTATTTATCCCCGACATAAAACAGAGGCGAACGAATGGCTTTTATTTTTCTCTTCATTTTTTTGTCAGGAATAAGAATTCTTTATGATCATCAAATGCGGTTTTACCAGTATTGAAAAAAGAGTGTGGTTGTTCAAATATTTTTGTTTCTCCAATACCTTCTAAAATTTCAACTATTTCCTCATACTTGATTTTGTTTTCTGATGATTTGCTTTTTGATTTATATGTATTGTTGTAAGAAACTGCTAAATACTTTACATTAAGGTTCTCTACTAAATCTTTAAAAGTTTCTCGAGCTTTAACCGTACAATACTTACTCATGTTTTCGGGTTCAGGTTTTAGGGCAACGCCAAATAATTTAGGCTTTTTCCATTGCACCAGGTTCTCATAAACATGGTAAAAGCGACTATACTGTCTCGAGTTATAAGGTGGATCGATATAGGCCACCTCTCCCTGTATTTTACGAGCCAGTTGGTTTGCGTCTTCTTGATGTATGTCAGCTCCTGCAAAGTCCAACGTTTTAATCAATCGGAAATTTAATGGCTTGGTTTGGATATTTTTTTTAATGTACGCATCAAAATGGCCGACTGTATTTGCAAGTCTATCCATAGTGTATATTAAGGATGTAAGTAAAATTGAGTATTCACGAGCACTCAATTCACCACTTTGCTTTTTGAGTTCAAGATCCTCTCGTATGAATCCAATGATTTTTGAAATATTCTCATCGTAAAATTTACCACCAAAGTTCTTTGAAAAATAGTTAGAGGGTAGATTATCCCCGTTTAGACCATTATACTTGTCTACAATTTGATTAACCTTTACTTTATCCCAAGGTGTTGTTGGATAGAAAGCATTGTAAATTAAGTTGTTGCTATGAAGAATATCATTTAGGATTACTTTTTTGTAGGTTTGCATTGCTGCACAAGCCACAATAGATGTTCCTGAAAAAACATCGATAAATGTGTCGTTTGTACGAGTTTCTGCTTTTATTTTGGTCAGAATCCAATCAGTCAATTTGGCTTTATTTCCTATATATCTCCTGCTCTTTAATTCGAATTGATCATTCGTCATAATCACCTGTTAATTTAATATAAAACTAATTATAATGGTCGTAATTTTCTTACGTTTAGGTTTTATTCTATCTAAATTTTTTAACTTATCATCATAATTTATTGGTTATTCGAAATGGATGTATTAGAAAAGATAAAGGATATTGTAAAAAATAGAGATCATAACGAGTTACATTTTTTGAAAAGAAATATCAGTGCCTTAGTAGAAAAAGAATTCGAAATTTATTATTTAAGTGAATTGATCAACTTGGATGAGAGTTACAGAAAATTTTTAATAAATCTTTTAGCTTCAGATGTAAATTTTGATAGTGTAAATGATAAATTGAAAAATATTTTTGAAGTTTTTATACGTTGTTCTCAACACACGGAGACACACCCTTTGTTGGATAAGATTTTGAATTCAAACTCCATGGAGGTAAAAAAGATTTTATTCTACCACGAAGTTGTATATCCCATACCTTATTACGTTCAACTTGAGAAGTTCCGTAATGCGATAGTTACCTACATTAATTCAGATTTTTTTAAACAGGATTATGAAAAGTTAAAAGAACACTTCGGCTCGAATAGTGCGACACTTTTTGCCTTTCCAACTCAGTACAGTCAAGCATTTGATTTTAAAGGCTTTGATTCATCTTTTAAAGAGGGAATATCAGAGGGCAAAATTAGAAAACGGGTAAGGGAGTACCGATTAAACTCAATTCGTTTAATTAATGATGATCGATTAAAAATTGATTTAATAAAAACCTACTATTATTCCCATTTGCCAGTTTCGTATAAAAATAAATTCCTTGAGTTGACTCGAAAAGAATTTCCAAATCTAAAATTAGATTGGAATTAATAAAATTCATTAGAACCTAAGTCGTTTCAAATTATTAATAAAATGAAATTTCTTCACCAGAATCTTCTTTTATATAATCCAAAGAAAATTCACCATAGCAAGTGAATCGATTCAAACATTCACTTTCAAAAAGTTCAATTGCAATTTCAGGGGAAGTGGTGTTATCAACCTCTAGATTAAAGTCAATAAATATGTCTTCACTGTCTTCCAAAACTACCACCGCATAGTTTTTATTAGCATATTCTAAGCTACAACTACAGTATGGTTCTCCGAACTTTTTTATTTCGCACCGTCGATAGATTTTATCTGTCATGTTTAGATCAATATTAATTATCACTTCATTCCATAATTAAATAGACAACATTTTATTCGGAGTCTTTCAATTTACCTTTGATATAATGTTTTGTAAATTTTAATTGTTCACTAGAAAAAAACCATTCTCTATTTATCCCATGCTTTTTACCATTATCATATGTAGTTTCGGATTTTAATTTAAATGATTTTTCAAACCATTTATATTCTTTTCCATGCTTTTTACCATTACTCCAGTTTGTGATTCGTAAAGCATCATTGCGGTAGAATGTAAATTCTAATTCCCTTCCATGTAATTTGCCGTTTTCATAATTTCTTTCAATTTCTAATCTCCCGGTCGAATTGAATTTTTTGTAAACACCTTCTCTATTTCCATTTTTCATGGAGTATTCTTCTTGTAAAAGTCCGTTATACCAATAATACCTTTGAATGCCGTGCTGCATTCCATTTTTGAACCGAAGTTCGGATTTTGTATAATCGCCCCAATGTGGATCAAAGTTTAATGTAAGTCCATTTTGTTTACCATTTAAATATTCCCTTCTAAAAGTTTTAGCTACTACTATTCCAGAGAGAGGATCTTTAGAGGACTTAACATACAGGATATTTCTCTCAGAATCCCAATCTACATCATTATTCCAATCGTAAACGTTCTGATTCATTTCGTGCTCATTGATTTTTGATATTCTTTCATATTTTCGATTCATATTTATATGATCTTTAAAAACATTATTTCAATTTATCTATTATCATTTTGATTGTCGTTTTTAACTCCTTGTATTCTTTTTCCGTAACATAAAATGATCGGATTAAATCGTCATCATCATCAAAAAGCCGAATGCTCGAACCATCATTAAATTCAATTTCTGTAAAATTGTCCTCATCATTTTTTTTGGCTTTAAGTACTTCTTCATCGATGTCTTCCCAATTTAGATCTAAAGAATTGAAAAATGGAGCTTCAGGATTGAACCATTTTTGATTAAATTCATTAAGCGGATCAATGTTCTTGGCAATACGATCATTTAATTCCTTGGGCAATTTAGTTTGTGAATTAAACTCTAATAAGTAATAGTGTAGGGTCAACATTTGCACACCAATCGGGTATAACCGAAAATCACGGTACCATTTGAAATATGATACCTTATTTTTTTTATATAGTGGAAGAGCTTCCGAGGTCCTTTCACATGCACCAATATCAATGTATGTGAAATAATCACTTTGGTCCTTTTTTTTAAATAAAATCTTTCTTTCAGTCATTTACGATATATGTTCTTTCTTGCATATCCAACTTTTAAATACTTATTGGTATTTTGAAAACGATCATGTTTGTCTAAGAAAAGTCTCAAAATCTTCTTCTTCCCATCTGCAATAAGGTTTTCTTTTATCCAGGTTTGTCTCTTTAAAGCAAACAAACTCATTTTCTTTTTTATCAAACAACCATTCAAATGAAATCCATTCTCTGCCGTCATCGCCGTCAATTAAACGCTCCGAAACACCTTCAATCCAGTCATTATTAATCGATTCGTAATGACCTTTATTTACATACCAATCCATGTCAATATTGAAGTAATATTTAATAGATTCTCCTCCTTTTAGCTTTTCTATAAATATTTCTATTTGTCTTTTTATGTCAATTTCTTTTAACACTCCCTCGAATAATTCTCTCAGTTCGTTTTCTAATTCTTTTCTTGTCTTTTCAACATCAACTACCTCATAATCGGAGTAGCCCCAAGTACCTGTTGATTCATCTATTTCATGGTCTCTTATCCAGCAATCGTTTAAAGCGATTGAGTCTCTTAATTCGTAAAGCTTTTCTGTAAAATCATCTTGATGCTTTTCGAAAATATCATTAGCTCCGGACGTGTTGAGCCAAGTGAATTTTCTTTTGATAGAGTCAAATGCTATTTCTTGATAAGGACAATCTATTGCCTCAAAAAAGTTAAATGGTAGGAGCTCCTTTGAAAGTTTTTTTTTCATTAATTAATCGTTAAAATTGAAATTATGATTAGATGATAGAGCATGTATTTATTAATGGTAATTTCTATGATTTTCGGTCTTTTCAGGTTATTTAAATCGTGTTTTTATTTCATCTAATTATTTCTTTACCCTTTATGGTTAGTTTGATATTTGTATCAAATCCCATTTCTTCCGCGATAGTCAAAATTTCTTGTTTAGAATAAATATCTGAATCAATTTCAATAATATCAGCTGTTAAGGATTCAATTGCCCAAGGAAAGAAATTTGATTTTTCAAATATTTCGGTATGGTCATCTTCATAATCTGAAGATGTCATTTTAATAAGACCAAAAATCAAATCAAAACTTATAAATCCGCTCCCACCTGGACCCCAATCCTCAGAATCCCAACCAATACAAAGAACATTAGTATCGCTATCCATATCCATAAGCCAATCATAGAAATCATTCAATACTTCAGGTTGATTGCCATTTATGTCTTTACAATAATCGGTAATTTCTTGAAATTCAATTGATTCAAAATCTTTTTTAAGATGAACAATAAAATCCTTATTGTTTACAAGATGTTGGTGAAGTGCTTGATTATTTTTAATATTCATCGAAATTAAATATACTTTTTTACTAATATTTCTTTAACAGTTTTAGAAAAGAAAAGCATGACTTTTGGCAATCTTTGTTTTAAGGTGGTCCGTAAAGTTTTCTTCTTTCAAAATTCTGTTGAATATTTTTTCATTAATAGATAATTGACTATTCGTTTAATAATTATACCTCTAATATAATTAAAGCAATCAACAGACAAAATATTGTATGATTGAAAAAGAATTCGCATCAGTTTATAAATATTAGTGCAGTAAAATATTTCAAATAACGTTCACTGACTTATAATATGGTGAATCCTTGCTGTGTTATATCCTTTGAGATTCTTAAAAGGTTTTACAGGGAATTAAAATAAGAGGATTTCATATTCTTTTTTTATATTAATGCTCCATGCAAAAGCACGTCTTATCAAAATCAACTTTTATTCGTGGCATGCAATGCGAAAAATCATTGTATTTGAATAAACACTCAAGACACTTACGCGATGAGATATCTCCCGAGCAAATGGCTATTTTTTCTCAAGGAACAAATGTTGGAGAATTAGCGCAAGGGTTATTTCCGGGTGGGGTAGATTGTACCCCAGAGAGTTATTATAATTTTCAAGAATCTGTTGAAAGAACACATGCAGAGATTGGAAAGGGCACCAAAGTGATTTATGAGGCTGCTTTTCAGTTCAATGGTGTTTTAGCGGCACTAGATATTCTTGTTCTCCAAGACGATGGATGGCATGCATACGAGGTGAAAAGCTCTACCAAAGTCTCTGAAACTTATGAATTGGATGCTACTATTCAATACTATGCCATTACGAATTCAGGAATAGATTTAAAGGATATTTCAATTGTTCATATCAATAATCAATATGTGAAATATGGGGATCTTGATCTCAATGAGTTGTTTACCATAGAATCTGTTCGAGATAGAGTATTGGAAATTCTTCCTGGAATTTCAAATAGGGTTTCTAGATTTAAGAGTGTATTGAAAGAAAATCAAGTACCAGAAATGGGGATAGGTGAGCATTGCGATTCTCCATACACCTGTGACTTTCATGGCCATTGTTGGAGAAATATTCCAGAGTATTCTGTATTCGATATTGCATGGCTTAGAAAGCCAAAAAAGTTTGAGCTGTATGAACAAGGAATTCTCTATGTTGATGATGTTCCAGACGATTTTCCATTAAACGAAAATCAAAGAATGCAGGTTGAAAGTGAAAGAAATCAGGAGTCTTTTATTGATGAAAAGGCAATTAAAGGCTTTGTAAATGATTTAGCATACCCAATATATCATCTCGATTTTGAGACATTTGCTACAGCAGTTCCTGTATTTGATGGCAGTCGGCCGTATCAGCAGTTGGTCTTTCAGTACTCATTGCATATCGAACACGAAAATGGAGATTTAGAGCATAAAGAGTATCTCGCTGAAGCTGATGGAAAGGATCCACGGATTGAATTTATTGATCGAATGATTGAAGATTGTGGAACTAGCGGAAGCGTATTGGTCTATAACCGTGGCTTTGAATCAGGAAAGATAGAAGATCTAATAGATTTTTCGCCCAAACATACTATTGCTTTGCAGGGAATTATAGACCGTATTGTCGATTTGATGGTACCTTTTAGGGAGCGATGGTATTACACCCCTGAAATGCAGGGTTCCTACTCGATTAAAAAGGTTTTGCCAGCTTTAGTTCCTGAGTTAACTTATGATACCTTAGAAATAAAGGGTGGAGGAGTAGCAAGCTCAACTTTCTCTCAAATGATTCAAGGAACTTTTCAAGGTAATATTGAAGAAACTCGGAAGCACTTATTGGCCTATTGTAAAATGGATACTTTGGCGATGGTTGAAATATTGAAAAAGCTTAAAATTTAAACAGCAAAGACTGTTTATCTAGAGGCTAATCTCCAACTCTTCAAGAATATGCTCAGCTATATTTTTGTTAATATTTCCTTCCTTATCAATCACTGAAACTTTGGATAGTTTGCACTCGTGGTCCATTTGATCGTGCTCATTATTTTGGTAGGCCACAAATTCTTTATTGATAGGTTTTCCCGGGTAAAGTAGCATCGCCTTTGTACTTTTCCAAAAACGAGAGTAAGCATACATTTGACGCAGATCATTCACGGAAGCTGAGTTGTTTTGGGGCTGTTTCCATTTTGTATCAATAACATAAGTAATACCGTCTTTTTTTAGTACGATATCCGGACGTATGGTTTTATAAGAACCCCAGAATTTCTTTGACTCTTGCCCACTGACTTTTATATTTTGCCCACCCATTTTTTGGCATGCTTTGCGTAACATGGCCAATACAAATTCTTCCCATAACAGATTCATATCGAATAGAAGGGAAAGCATCTTTTGTTTGCCGGCTTTAATGTCTGGGGAGTAATTCAATAAAATCAATCGTGCAATTTCCAGTGCCTTGGTATAAGGTTCCGTTTTACGATTGAGTTTGATGCTTGCCAAAAGGGTTTCATTTGTGTTAATTGCCTTTACCTCTGGGAAATTTATATATACTCTTTTACATAGATCGCTGAGTTTCGTACCATTTGTGAAGTGCTCAACGACCTCTAGTGCTTCATTTAGTACTTGGTGTAGTCTGTGGTCCAGATCATATACTTGGTGTGTCGTATAGAAACGTTCTCGGTGTACCAAATTCCTTTGAATGTTCCCTGCAAATTCTAACTTTCCTTTGAGAGCAAGGGTATTTGCTGTTCGTTTGCGGTATTTCTTTACCAATCCTTTGCGTTGTAAACTTTGAATCTCTTTAAGGTACATCTCGAAGTAGATTTCAAGAAGGTTTAAATTCTGGCGCTTGACATTGGCTGATCCCGTCGACTGCACTTTTAATTTGCCAGTAGATTTGAGCATATAGATCAATACATCACGCCATTTATCTTTATCATCGAAGCGGTCCACTTTTGGTAGGACTTCAATTGACAATCCATCCACTTGAATCAAACCGACGTAATGCTTGAATTGAATACCCTTGGTTATTCCGTTAAAGAATTTATAGTCGTGATATTCATTGAACTTTAATAAGGCATCAAGTTTTTGCTCGTCCATGTGTTCATCGGCAAGCGTTAATTTATCGTATTCATAGACTACGATCTTTTTCATTCACCTGAATTGTTAAGAAGGGTCTTTATGGCTTTTTCAAAATTAAAATTCTTGTCCTCAAAAGAAATTAGTTCAAATTTATTTTGAGCTAAACCATCGCTGCCTTCGTATTCAAAGTCCGCAAATATTTCATTGTCTTGGGTTTGTATTTTAACAAAACCACTACCCAATACCAAGCCGATCTTCCCGTAGTCGCCATAAAAGTATTCCTGTAATAATGGGATGATCTTATCTTTAAATGCAAGCTTTAAATCTTCCATATTTCTCACATTAATCAAGTAGGAGTGTCCAATGGTATGGTCCCGATCAATTAAAGCTTCAATACGTCCATTAATGCGTAATAAAAGTTCTTTCAATGAAATTTTGTCGATATCATTTAATAAATCAGGTTTAGGTAGCATTTCTTGAAAAGCGAATCTTCTTCTCAATGCAGTATCCAGTGCTTCAACGCTCCGGTCTGCCGTGTTCATAGTGCCATAAATATCAACATTACTGGGTACACCAAATGACTCCCGAGAATAGGGCAGGGTAGCCGTCATGGCATTTTCCATTCCTAATCTTTTATCAGGTTCTATGAGCGTAATTAACTCACCGAAAATAGAAGATACATTTCCTCTGTTGATTTCATCTATGAAGATGGCATACTTGTTTTCAGGATCATTCTTGGCGTGTTGACAAAGTGTCTTAAATAGGCCGTCTTTAATTTCATAGCGCAACTCACCGTCACCTTCAGTTTCCATAACAGGTTTGATGCCCTCGATAAAATCCTCGTAGGCATAGCTTTGGTGAAAGGTTACAAATTCATAGTGTTTGATTTCTTTATCTGGACTTGCTTGAAAGTTAATTGTGTTGTCTAATACATCTGCAAGTTCAGGCGTCAGATCTTCGAAATCATCCATGGAAATCTCCCAAGATTTATCTTCATTCTTTTTAAATATAAGTGGACTCTGTCGGTTTTTATAATTTACAAACTCACAATTCTCGATTGTGTGTGCCTGAAGTTGTCCCCAAAGCCCCGCACCAATATTTTTAGTTTCTGAATATTTAGCTTTTCTTACAATCCATCGGTTTTCTTTTAGCTCTGGAACAGATATTGGTGCACTCTTTTCCAACATGGCGATAGCTATTGCTTCAAACCATGTTAATTCTGATACGACTCTTTCGAAATTTTTATCCGCACTCAAACTGGTCTCTTTAGTAGTGTATTTCGGAAAATAATGTGTTTTTAGTTTATAGGTTTTACCTGTTCCTGGAGGGCCGTAAAAAATAGAATTCAAAGGTTTTTTCATACTCGTTGTACTGGTCTTTACTTCCCAGTGATAGGTTATGTTGAGTTCGTTTATTAATTCTTCATATTTACTCAATGCAGAAGAATACATATTATTACCGTCATCATTTATAGCCGTATATTCCTTATTTTTTTCTAGTACGGATTTCACTCCACTTAGTCTTTGTCTTGTGTGTAATTCATATAAACTATCCTTTACTAGGCCTTCTACTTTGCAAATTGCACTTATTTTCTTGATCGCGCCTAAATAATTCTTTTTACTTTTTGCTGTCAAGTCTTTTAGAAAATAATTAAAATGATCTTCTATTTCTTCATTGGACACTACCGGATTTATCCCTGCATCTTTCAATGCTTTATAGTATTGGGGATTATCTTGAATAAACATGGCTAATATGAACCCACCTATTTTACTTTTTGAAAAAGTGTCAGTACGGAAGGCATTCGGATATCCCCAAAGTCTCTCCTTTTTATATTCCCATCTTTTATTTACTATCCAGTTCACCCTTCTTCGATGCGGATATTCTTCCCCATTGTGAAAAGTATAATTGCCCTCTAAAACACCAATGCCTAATAATTCGTCTACACCATTATTTGCAAGTAAAATAATTCCTGGTTCAACGAGCCTCATTAAATCAAGTGTCTGAAGAATTATAGAGCTTGGCGGTAATTTAGATTTCTTCATTAAGTCAGCTCTACTTTTAAAATGATCTAGAGCTCCAATATCATGATTGTCATATGATATTGCCATGTATTTATTATGGTAGAATTCAGACCATTCTGTACCTTTTGAACCTGGAGAAATATGGTAATATTCGGGTTTTATATTATCAGATTTATTTAGTTGTAGATTTAGTGATCTCCAATCATCAACTAATGATAACATTGTATTTATACAATCGTCAATATTTTCAAATTCATATGTTTTTGCAATGAATTCATCGTTATCTACTTTATGCCCCTTATATAAGCCTCCTGAAAATCCATTTTCACCAATATGAACGAATAATTGATATGCTTCTTGAACACTTTTGAATGTATTAGGGTACAAAGCCATCCATGCATGATCTGTCCCAAAATTTTGAGCCCCTTCAAACCCAACAATATTTGTCTTAACTTCTTTAAGTTCAAGTTTTTCCTTTATATAATTTGATATAACTCCTAAGTTTTCTGTGGTAAATCTTTTGAATTTACGCGAATAGAAAAAAGGAAACATGATAGAAAAGGGTTTTTTCCAAGATTGGAAATAATCCTTGTCTGGGTGTTTCTTTACAAGATCGATAAAACTCTGTGACAAGTTGTATGTAGGATCTATATTTTTTGATAAAATCTCATTTTTAGTTTTTTCAATTAATGCCTCATTTATAGCATTTCCATTCTTGATATTTTGAAAAAGTAAATATCTAAATAAAACCACAGGTTGGAATTGATTCGGTTTAGGTTCCCATCTAGATTTCTCCTCTTTAAATGCTTCTTTTATCAGAATATTTTCTTTCGTAGCATTATTAAAAAGGGCGGATGAATCTTTACTGTATAATGCAAATAATTCAGCTCTTTCATTAAGTTTTCTGATCGCTTCATTTATTCTTTTAGGATCTAATTTTGATTCTACCAAAAAACCGCACCTTCTTAATTGGTTAAAATGTCCTGTATCTTTTCCAATATCAGCAAAAAATTCTTTTGGTAATTTATTTCCAGTAGCGTGTTTATAAGCCAATTCAATAAAATAAGGAGGTGGGTATACTTCGTCTGTATCTGGATCTATGACGTCATATAGATATGATCTGCGATTTCCGGGATATCCTTCCTTGTCAATTTGATTTGTAGAATCTTGAAAATGTGACTTTTGAATAACCGATAAAGTATCGATAATCTCTTGTTTTTTCATAAAAAGAATTTAATCCCCCTAAGATAAGCAAACTACCCAATAGGCAAAATGGGAGAAGGATGCGTTGTTAACTAAGATGACTTATGACTATCCCCAAGTTTCTTCAATAACATCAATTACAAATAACATGGAGTCAAAAAGTTTGTCTTGGCTGGTCAAGGAATCATTCACTAATTTACCAATAACAGGGTAGAAATCATATTTATTTCTCCAATTTAAATCGTTATCGTAAATTTCTTTGAGTTGAAAAACAAGCCAGCTCATTGCGGCAGCATGCTCTGTATAAACCATTGTGATGTGCTCTTCATGTTTTCTATTCTTATCACTTGTAATGATTAGATCTGCTCCTCCAAATTCTTTGTATTTGTTTGGGAATTGTCCTTTTTCTATTTTTTGTCTGAGTTGGTTTAGTGCTTTATTTTTCATGTCATTCTTGATGTTTATCTATCTTGTTCTTAAAATTAATTGCGTGTTGTTTTTCCTGATCAATTAAATCTCGAATTAAAAATTTCAGTTCACGGGTGTATTGATTCAATATATTGCTTATTCCTCCTACACCTTTTCCTCTGTGAGTAATATTATTTCGTATTTGATAATAAAAATCCATTGGATTTTTCTTTGATTCAGAGTTATCAGATTTAAATACTGAATATTTAGTAGACTTTATCTCATTTGTGGAGAAGATTATTCGTTTTTCAAGTATTTCATCCGTGAGATTGAATTCTTTTTTCATTTTATTAAAGCTAATTCTGAAGGCATTCATATTCCCAATTGTATTCCAAGCTTCCGTTGGTTTAATTTTAAAATTGATCGACATAAATGCAAATCTTTCAACAATTGTACAAAGCAAAAGGTACTTCATTTGATTCTTGAATAAACCTCTAAAAAGTGACGCATTTGGGATATTAAACTCTATGTTGTTCGTATTGAATTCTAATTTTTCATCTAAAAGATCAAGGCCTAACGAGAAAAAGGGGTCTTCAAATCCAATTAAGTATTCTTCTTCTTTGATTTTCTTAGTATTAATAAAAGAGGTTTTATATTCCTGATCAATTCCTTTTCTGGGTGACCTGAGTTCTAGAAAATTTATACCGAGATGTTTTGCAACTTTATCTTCATTCCATCTATAAAAGTTATTTGGTTCTTTTTCCATTATTTGTTCATATGCCTCTTGTTCTTTACCCTCTACAAATTGAATTTTATAACCTACAATTTCTTGAATTTTTATTTTTGGGTCAAGTAGTAAAAGACCGTCTCTGATAACTAATCGACCTTTTATCGTATGTTTTGCGGATTTTTCTAAATCTATGTACGGTTCTAAATGTTTACATGCGATTTGACCTGGTTTAAAAATCCCATATGCGAAAAATGGAAGATTTGTATTTTTAGGTAAATTCATTTTGGTTGGAAATTGTTAACTATTTAACTACCCTCAAAAGCCTCTTTTAAAACTGCTTGCATTAGCATTTGAGCATTAGTTTCACTGGTTTTTATTTCTTGTTCTAAGGCCTGACATTTTTGCATAAAAGTTTCAATTTTTTCAATGATTGCTTTTTGCTCTGAAATTGGGGGGATTGGAATAATTGTAGCTCTTGCTTTATCAATATTTAAGTTCTGTACAACTCCACCACTTGCACTTCCCTTAAAAGAATCATATACATATTTTGAAGATAGCATAGAATACAGATAGTCCTGTTCAATAATTTTTTTTGTATATCGAATTAGTAACCAACCATCATGAATGCAGCCTGTGGTTCTCATAATATACGGTCTTCCAAAGCTCATTGAATTAGTGAGAAGAAAATCTCCAGATTCAACATAGCGTGACTTTGTCATGCCTTCTGGCTTTATTTTTTCTCTTGTTGAATAGATGAATTTATCGTCATTTTTGGTGTCTCCAATTTTTATCCAATTAATTCCATTCTTATCATTCGTTAAAAAATTACCAATTGGTCTTGGTGAACCACCTCTTGCAATTTCAGCAATATCAACAAACCTACACCAAACCCAACCATCTGGTAATTCAAAAGGGATTTCTTCTTCTGTAATTGGTGGAAGAGCTTTTTCCTTTTTGATTTTGTTGTCTTTAATTAATTGGGCTTTTTCTGCTTTTATGCGTTTTAGTAATTCGTTTGCAGGCTCTGTATTTGGATTTTGTTCACGCCAGTCTGCTGTTAATTTCCCTTGAATGGCTTCTTGGAGAATGGATTGTTTGAGTTGAGCTGTTAAATCATTTTGGATTTCGATTTCCACATTAAGGGTTTCCCAATTATCAATTATTTTAATCTTTGATTTCAGCAGGTCGTAATCATTACTTACAAACTTTTCCTTTTTCTCTATTGAGTCTAAAATTTTAGAAAGGGCAATTTGCTCTTGTATATCAATTAACGGAATAATTACATCTTTAATTCTTGTTTTGCTAATAACAGGTTGCATAGCATTATTTGCGTACTGCCCTAAATCTGAATAAGAAAGAAAGTGCCTCAAAAAATCAAGAGAAAATCTTTGGTCATAAGATTGAATCATTAAGGCGTTATCCGTTACCCATGAGTTGGGAATTATTTCAAAAACACAACCACACCTTGCCCCAACACGCCCAATTCCAATGGTTTTATAATCAACATTAAATCCTGAATGTGTATTACCAGTTTCGCCTCCACCTCCATAAACAATGTGTGTGCCTGAAACCATATCTTTTTTAGTCAGATTATCACCACTTGTGATATTTAAAGCAGTATGAATTGAGATTTCTTCAATAGGCTCAAGATTTCTAAAAATCGTTGCGTATGCTATATCTAAACGGTAATTATCTGTATATTTTTTAACCATTTATTACTTCCTTTATTGATAATGCAATCTCATTTGATTTTGAAAATGATTTTGATAAAAGAGTTATGATTTCATCAGAAGATTTCAATTCTTCTTCTTCCTCAACAGTTGGATTCTTTATATCTAAATCCCAATCTTTTAAATCGTTTACATTTATTTTCCAAGCCACATCACTTTCTATACGGTCGTTCCACCAGGCAATAATGGGTTGAAATTCGTTAAACTCTATCGGCTTGGTTTTGGAATAGGATTTTTGCCCTTCAGGCAGTTTGTGCTCGTAATACCAAATGTCTTTGGTTTTGCTGCCCTTTTCAAAAAATAATAAGTTGGTGCTAACCTTAGCCGGGAAAAAGGTAGTGTCAGGTAGACGTATAATTGTGTGTAAGTTTGTATCAGTCATTAACTTTTCACGTATCCTTGATTTAATTCCGTCACCTGTAATTGAACCATCAGGTAAGACTATAGCACATCTTCCATTAGGTTTTAATAACTGCAACATTAATATCACAAACAAGTCGGCAGATTCCTTACAGCGGTAGGTCGCAGGGAAGTTGGTTTCTACTCCTTCAGCTATACTAGCTCCAAATGGAGGGTTGGCAAGAATTACGTCAACTTGGTCTTTCTTACCAATGGAATTGTATTCTTTTTTTAGACTATCCATATAGTGATAATCTGGAATGTCCATTTCGTGCAATATCAAATTGGTCAATCCTAAAACATATGCCACAGGCTTTAATTCCCATCCTGTAATGTTGTTTTGTAGAATGTGCTCATCATCAACAGTATTGACATAATGGTCACGCACATGGTCAATGGCAGCCGTTAAGAAACCTCCTGTACCAGCAGCAGGGTCAAGAACTTTATCACCCAACTTTGGATCAATCATTTGAGTCATAAGCTGCGTTACAGCTCTCGGGGTATAGTATTCGCCTTTATTCCCAGCATCACGGAGCTCAACAAGAATACTTTCATAGATATCACCAAATACATGTTTGTCATCTGAATTATTAAAATCAACCTCATTCAATTTGTTGATGACCTTACGCATCTCATAACCAGACTTCATGTAGTTATTGGAACCGTCAAAAACTTCTTTTACAATAGAAGCTCTTTTCGGATTTGTAATACTCGTAAGATTTCTAAGTGATGCAAACAACCCTCTATTGCTTTCAGCATTACTATCAATAAACTCTAATAATTCATCTCCTGTAATTCCTTCTGGGTCTGATGCCCAAGTTCTCCATTGAAATTTTTCAGGAACTACTGAAACGTAATTATCTTTTAATATTTCAAGTTCTTGGTCTTTATCATCAATAATTTTCAAGAACAACATCCATCCTAGTTGCTCTAATCGTTGTGCGTCACCAGAGATTCCTCTGTCTTGACGCATAATATTTCTTATGCTGCTAACTACAGCGCCTACGTTTGCCATTTATATTCCCAATTTTTTTCTAGTTATTTTAACAATTGTCCGAATAGATTCTTCGGCTATTTTTTTATAAGATTGATCTTTTACGTTATCCATGAGTTCCTTAAATACGCTTTCTAGTTTATCAAACTCCTTATCTATTTTTAGTTTGCTGCTATCTTCATTTATTCCATTAATCAGTGGTTCCTTTTTGGCTGCTCGGAGTATGTTATCTAAAAGATTTAGAAACTCGGTATATTTCAGGACCAGCTGATTCCTGTTTAGTGTATAATCTACTGATGAGCCGCCTTCAACAATAAAACGCTCAATCAATCGATGGACATGTAAATCATCAATATAAATCTTAACTTTCCCATTTTCTTTATCTTCAGTTTCTAATTTTCTGCTGTCCAAGGCATTACAAATCAATTTCCAGTTGTATTCGTTATTTAGATCTAAATCTAAAAACTTCGCTGACCTTATCATCTGGAGACTCCTCAATTTTGTCGGGGTTATTTTAAGTAAACGCATCCAATCGTAATTATCCTTTACCATATTCGGGTCAATATTCACAGATAGTTGATGAAATATGTACGCTTCAAAATCAGCTTTAGAGTAGACACCAAAACCCATTTTTTCGAAATTGGACACAATGGCTTGGCCAATCTCTTTATTTCCATTCTTTTTTAATGCTTTACTTAAGGTATTCATTATGCTGTTTTGTATAATTCGTTTTCTAATTCTTTTATTGCTGCCGTGTATTGTATCTTTCCTCCAAAAGCTTTGACTAATTCTATTGGTGTACCCAGCGTATTTAAAGGATCAAGTTTTAAAACCTCAGTACTTTCAATGGTTAACAAACCGTCATCCGCGTATTTTTCAAGCAAACTATTTAATACTGCTTGAGCCTTTTCCCCATATTTTGTAAAGTAGTTGCGCTTCTTTACATTGTCTGCTCGTTCTTTCCGAGTTAATGGCTTGGATTCAAAAGCAATGTGACATATCAGATCGAATGGATCATAATCTTTACCCACCTCTTCTCGTAATAATTCAAAAAACACACCCTGTTCTTCGAGTTCATCAATGATAGCTTTCTTCTTTTCCGATTGATTCCAACTATTTAAAAAATCATCAATAGATTGAAAATGTTCAGTGATATTTTTCTTAGTGTAGTCTCTCAAGCTTTCAGTAATGATTTTACCGTTCGATCCTAAATATTGAACACGCTCGTTAATAATTTTCACTTGAACACCATCCACACGGATTTTAACTCTTGGTTCTTCCACAATATCACCACCACCGGCTATTTCTGGATATTCAGGTGTTTCCGGGAAATCTATTTCTTCGCCATCAATATCAGTTATTGTATCATCTGAGGTTTCTTCCTCTGTTCCTGTTAAATCATCATTTTCACGAACTTGCTTTATCATTACTGGGTCACCATCAAAATCAGGATCAGCAAATAAATTGGTTACGTTTCTAAAATCTAATATGGTGAAATAGGACTTTCCGTATTCTTCATTTATTCTAGTTCCTCTACCGATAATTTGTTTGAATTCAGTCATTGAACCAATATTGCTGTCTAGGATAATTAACTTACAAGTTTGAGCATCAACTCCTGTAGTCATTAATTTTGAGGTTGTTGCAATAACTGGATACTTTTCAATCGGGTTGATAAAATTATCTAATTCACGTTTGCCTTCTTGGTTGTCACCAGTAATTTGCATGATGTACTTACTATTCTGAGCAACTAAATCACTATTTGCGTTAGCCAAGGCAGTTCTCATGCCCTCAGCATGTTCAATGTCAATACAGAAAACAATACTCTTTGCAAACCGATCGTAACCTTTTAAAAATTCAGTAATCTTCGCAGCAACAATTTTCCTTCGGTCTTCGAAAATAATATTTTTGTCAAAGTCTGTTCGATTGTAAATTCTGTCTTCTACAGGGTTGCCGTCTTTGTCTAAATATCCTATTGGTGGTCGCCAACCATTACTGTCAATATCCAATGTTACTTTAACTACTTTGTAAGGCGCTAGAAAACCATCATCTATACCTTGTTTGAGTGAATAGGTATATATTGGATCACCGAAATATTCAATATTGGAAACTTTGTTTGTTTCTTTTGGTGTTGCAGTCATTCCAATATGAGTAGCCGTATTGAAATAACGAAGTATTTCCCGCCAAGCACCATCTTCTTTTGCGCTACCTCTGTGGCACTCATCTATAACAACCAAATCAAAAAAGTCAGGACTAAATTGCTTGTAGGCATCAGCTCCTTGACTATCAGATAAACCTTGATACAATGCTAAATACACATTGTATGCAGTATCGATTTTTTTGTGTTTGATGATAGTCATTGCATCTTTGAAATGCCTGAAATCACCTCTTGCAGTTTGGTCGATTAAAGCAGTTCTGTCTGCTAGAAAGAGGATTCTTTCTTTAGCTCCACTTTTCCAAAGTCTATAGATGAACTGAAAAGCAGTATATGTTTTTCCTGTACCAGTAGCCATAACCAAAAGGATTCTGTCTTGCTTTTTGGCAACAGCTTCAATTGTTCTATTTACAGCATTTTGTTGATAATACCTAGGAGATCTTCCTGAACCGTCTTGGTAGAAATCTTGCGCGATTACTTCTTCAACTTCAGGAGTATCTATGCCTTTATACTTTTTGTATTTCTCCCATAATAATTCAGGACTAGGAAATTCTTCAAGCGAAAGCTCTTTCTCAATTGCACCAACTGTTACAGTTTTATCATGGAAATAAAATCCATCTCCGTTGCTACTAAATACAAAAGGAATGTCTAGAGTGTTTGCGTAGCCAAGTGCTTGTTGGATACCACTTTTTACTGAATGTTTGTTGTCTTTTGCTTCAATAACTGCTATTGGCACATTGGGTTTGTAGAATAAAATGTAGTCAGCAAACTTTCGTTTTCCTCTGGCTGTCATTCTTCCTTTCACATATATTCTACCGTCTGTAAAAAAGATTTCTCGCCCTAGTTGAGTTTGCTCATCCCAACCAGCACCAGTTATTGCAGGTGTGATGAACTTAGCTTTTATGTCTGATTCTGATAAGTCTTTTTTGTTCATGTCCTAGAAAGAATCATTAAATATAATTCATTTTCTCATCCCATGGCTCGGTGAAAACACGTAAAAAAGGATATTCAGTGCATGGGTAATTAGAATTTTTGAATAAAGCTTTTTTTTTATGGCAAGATATTTTCGTTTATTCGTCAAAATTTATGTCGTAATGGTTGTGAGCCTCTTTATCATATTTGAATTATATCAAAATTCAAAATAGATGAAAATTAAAGAAATCAAACAAATAGGGGACTGGATCTCGAAACGAGATGCTATGGAATTCCTAAATTACAAAACAACACAGATGAATCAATTCTTAAAAGATTATTCATCAAGTCTAAGAGTCGCACGAATTGGACAAAGGGTATTTATCACTTTAAGTAGTCTAATTCGGGTGCTTGAACTTAATGAACGTAAATAATGCTAGATTTTAGAGTGTGCGAATGGTGTGGTGAAGAAATAGAGCAGGGTAGGTGCGATAAGAGATTTTGCGATAAGCGGTGCTATAATTATTCAAAGAACCATGAATATCGAAATCGATACGGACCAATAAAAAACAATATTGAAGCTTACAAGAGCTCTTACAGGGCTTTATCTGCATTAATCAAGGAGTTCGGTAGCGGAGCTAAAATAAAGCTTTCAAAGGCCGTTCAAATGGGGTTAGATCGTAAATCACCTTGTTTATTGGTTAAATTCAAGAACCATGAGGGATCATTTTCAAAAATTGGAAATATTGCCTACAAGGTAAGTGCCGATTTAAAGTATATCCTAATTCAAAATATTCCAGATGGAAGAAGTGATTGAAAGTTTTCGAGATGGTTTTGCCCCGCATGAATTTGAGTACCAACAGGATCAAAGTACATCTTCTGTTAGTAATGTACTGATTTTGGTGAGTTTGATAACAATTGTTGCTGCGGGGTATCTTTACATAAAGATTCGAGAAGAAAACGAAAAATTTAAAGCCCCAAAAAGAGTTTAAGGAATTCGTTAAAATCAATATCCTGCTCTGGTTCATAATTTGGTGCTACTTCGGCGATATGATCGCTGCCTTTATAGTTTATGATGCTTTTGCATTTTTTTACTACATGGTCTCTATAGTTATCTCCTTTTGGATTTTTATTCCCTGGACTGTATGCGTAAAATTCTTCCTCGGTGGCTATAATATTTTTTTCGCTGTAAATTACTCGAAACAATTCTCCTAGTTTAAAAAGGATTTCATCATCTGAATGCCTATCTTCTGAATAGCCATTTGAGGCACTGTAAATTAACGAGGAAAGAAAGCTTACGTTATACGAACCTGCGTGATTTTTAGAGAGGGCACCGTTCGAGGATTTAATTAAGGATTTCCCTAAAGGTGAGTTCATTAGATCATTAAATTCCTCGGGTAATCCTTCATAGTGCAATGTTTTCTCGCTTCTGATTTTTCTCAGCTCTCCCTCCAAAAATACTTTTAGAGGAATAATTCTTCGCTTTTCAGAGTAAACTCCATGTATTTCCTCACTTAAATGAGCAAAACATCTAAGAAAAATAATTTGGTAAGAAAGAATTTTAATTACAAATTCAAGCTTCGGTTTGTGCTGACTATCAATTTTAAAGGAATCAATTATTATATAAATTGTTTTGTCTATTTTTTCTTTATCAACAAAAAAGGTTTTTGATTTTTCACTTAGACCAAAATCCTCCAATAGATCATCTAACTTTTCGCTTTTTGCAATGCATAATATTGGAAGCGTATCCAGCAGGTATTGTGCATACTTATTTTTGTAACTTCCTTTAAAGTTTTTAATGTGAAAGTTTCTTTCTGTTTGAAATAATAATACTTCACTATATACTTGATTATAAATATTATGTAAATTAACACTTAATGTAAAAGTTGATATTATTGGATTGTCAATATTTACTAAATTACCCACAAGTTCTAGCATGTATTTAAGTGGGTAGTTTTGTGCTTTTTTGAAGTTTACTCTTGATGGTTTTTTCATGATTGATTGTTTTTAAAGTTATTGATAAAATTTTCGAATTGCTCCTTGGTTCGAAGTAGTCTTGTTTCTGTTACTTGGCGATAGATACTATCCATTGAGTTACCATTTGACCAGCCCATGAGCTTATTGATAACTGTTGGATCCACCACATCTGCTTCATCCAATAGTGCTCTGTAGGTATGGCGACCATGATGAGTGGTTATATTAAAAGGAACTCCTGCCTTCGCGCCAATAATTTTAAGCTCTCTATTGAATTGCTGATTACTAACACGGGGTAGAAGGAATTTTGAAGTTTGCACATCGGGTCGCTCATTAAAGCATTTAATAAGCTCAATTGCATTAGTACATAAGTATTGCTCTGAGGCGTTTCCTGTCTTATTTCGTTTATATATTAGTTTTAGGCCTTTTAAAGACTCTTCTAGATTATCCATACTCAGTTGCTGAGAGTCTAAGAATGCTGAGCCTGTAAGAGCCATAAAATAGAACATCTGCATATACGGTATTTGAGTTTTACTATACCCTTCATGATGAATGATATTTTTAAATTGTTCGATGGTGAGGCGCTGTTTTGGCGGCGATTTGTACTTGAGCTTAATTTGGCTAAAGGGATTCTTAGAAATGAACTCCTCATTGAGGGCTTGCTTGCATATGGTTCTGAACTTTTTGATGATTCCACATGCTGAAACCTCGCTCATTCCTGTTTTTTGAATCTCTGGATGATCGTTCATAAGATAATTAGAGAACTCATTAGCGAACCGGTAATCTATATTCGATATCGGTTTATTATGAAGCCTTTTGTACTCAATAAAGGAGCGCATGTGCTTAATGGCCTTTAAATAGTTCTTCTTTGTTCCCTTTTGTATTCGGGTGCTAGATTCAATATTTATTTCGTAGTAGCTCTCAATAAATTCAATAACTGTGGGAATTTTTTTTCGGTTTGGATTTTTGCCGAGAATAAGATTTTTGATCGTCTGTAGGTCATAATCGTCAAACTCTTCAGATTTGAATATGCGTAAGGCATTGAATTTTTCCTCTATCTTATTTAGATAGTCGTTGGCCTTACATTCTTTAAGATCGATGCGTTGCATGGTTTTGTTCCAAAGTGCGCGTTCATTTGGTGACACAGACCAATCGGTTCTGGCCTCAGTCTTTAGTCTTTCTTTACGAATACGCAGATAAATTGGAGTCTGCTCAGTTGTGTTGGATTGCTTTCTATCATTAGGATAGAAGGTGATTGTTACTCTTCCCATAGGGTTAATTTATTAAGGTGACACAATATATTTAGTGAAGGTGACACAAGGGCGACACAAATTTCGACCGATATCGTGTTTTAACGAAAATGTAGAAAAGCAAAAAAGCCCTTAAAACAAGTGTTTCAAGGACTTTAGATAGATTTTGGATTTCTCCTAGTGATCCCCCTGGGGCTCGAACCCAGGACCCACGCCTTAAAAGGGCGTTGCTCTACCAACTGAGCTAGGAGATCGGTTTTGAGGGTGCAAATATAAATGTTATATTCTTTAATGCAAACATTAAAA
>Ga0209223_10001333_pt1 | contig 27270 bp, 28 predicted proteins | sample COG_06_FD_184750 | JGI IMG/M metagenome (GOLD analysis project Ga0209223, IMG submission 184750) | Pelagic Microbial community sample from North Sea - COGITO 998_met_06 (SPAdes) (version 2) | ecosystem: Environmental > Aquatic > Marine > Neritic zone/Coastal water | place: Helgoland, sampling...
AAGGCGGATGCCGAGGCCAAGAAGAAGGCGGATGCCGAGGCCAAGAAGAAGGCGGATGCCGAGGCCAAGAAGAAGGCGGATGCCGAGGCCAAGAAGAAGGCGGATGCTGAGGCCAAGAAGAAGGCTGAGGACGAGGCCAAGAAGAAGGCGGATGCTGAGGCCAAGAAGAAGGCTGAGGACGAGGCCAAGAAGACGGAAGCGTAAATTACCTAATTATACAGCTTTTCATATAACTTCATATAATGTATGCTTGATGTTTTAAATACCCCAGTAAGCATATATTCGCTATAACACGGAATAAAGACATCTAAATAATCGTAACTACACAAAATAGTGAGACCAATATCATATTCGGTTGAAAACATAAATTCTGCCGCTTTCGAATAGAAACGCTTGAATAAAGGATGTTCTTTCGTATTGGAATAAATATGGGTCAGCGCACGCGAAGTTGCGTCGTCGTCATATTCCAACTCATCCTTACTTTCCACGTCTACGTCATCACTTACAACCGGATAATTTGCTTTGTTCATGGAAAACAACTTGCGCAGTGAATCGCGATATTGAGCCGTATCATTATACATAATCGGTTCAAATCCATCTTTCTCGCACTCAAGCATGATAGTCATTATGATAACATGTAATTTAATTCTAAATACATTTTACTAATTTATTTGATATGCCTTATACAGTTGGACAAAATACCCAATCTAAATCTTCACACACCTTTTTCCATATCATATCTTGTTCCAGTTGTTTTTCACGATCTTTCATCATCGGTATATACGGCAAATACTGTGTTTGGTCCAATAAATTACACAATTGATACAAGGTATAGGTATAATTAAAAAAATTTGTTCTATTCGCAGGACAATGAACTGCCCATGGTTTTTGAATTTCAATAAACAATACACACAATGTTTCGTGTAATTCTTCGTTCATTACGGGCGGCTTAATACCAAACAGGGAATTAATATACTGGATATGCTCAAAATATTTATTCAATCCAAGTTTTCTCAGAATATCACGCATCTTATTGTAATTCAACGTGGACATATCTTGAATGCGCTCTTTTTTAATACGCGCTTTAATGGCATCGATCACTTCTTCCGGTATTTGCGTAGTTTCTTTTGCTTGGAATTGCGATAATATTTCTTTGAAATGATTCAGGCGAATATAGGCAGTATACGAAACTTCATTGGGTGGGTCTTTGTTGTTTGGTTTTGAACCGTCTACAATATATGTAATAAACTTCGCACATTCAGGATTATTACAAATCAGAATCCCCTCTTCGTCTTGTGGAATCATTTCACCTTTGCCGCACGCAAGACATACATCAGAGGAAACAATACAGTCCTGCATGTTATATGCGTCATTCGTTACATTTTTCCAATAGTTTTGATAATACTTTTTAGATAGAACATATTTGGTGCTTTGTACGTTGGAAGCCTCTTTGGTAGTGGATTTAATTTTAAAGAAGGAATTAATAACTTCAGATTGCTGATTAGAAGTTTCACTAGACGAAATTTGTTTCTTTTGCTCAAAATAGTCAAAAATATATTTTGAATTATCTAAAAAATATTCCTTTTTTTTCTGTCGCATGTCATTGATTTCCCGCTGTAACGCATATATTTTGTCGCGTGTTTCCATATACTCGTCAATTTCACTTCTTTTCAAAGAACGAACGTATTCTTTGAGCCGACTCTTTTCTTGTAGCAGTTGAGGTATCACAACGTCTTCGTTATGATTGATTTCATTCAAGATTTCCGTGTGTTTTTCATCAATTGTGTGCACCGATGTTTTTGTCACTTTTGATGTCATCAATATACAGGTTTTTATGTATAATTGGATATGTGTTTTTATGTTAATTTTTTCTAATAAAATAAACAAATGTAAGAAAATTCGTAAGATTTACATATAAAAAGCGTTTTCATAATGTATATGTCTGACAGTCCAAGCGGAATAAAACTAGAAAAGAATCAATTTCAGAAAATGGTATTTATAATGAATGCTTTGGAAAAAGGATGGACAATTAAAAAGCAACACGACAAATATATTTTTACCAAAAAACACGAAAACAAGAGAGAAATATTTGAAGAAAATTATTTAGAACGATTCATATTGACGAATTCAACGCACAACTTGTTTCTGGACAAATAAACAAATAACATGTAGGAAAAAAATTAATTTACAATTGTGATGTAATATGCTTACAATTGTAAAATACAATTTCCCAAAAACATATGGTAAGCAGTGTAGATTGTAATTTTTCCAATGAAACTACTATTGTGGTGTGGGCGCAAAGTATAATTTAGGAAAAGTGAAAGGAGTCAATAAATTAATTTAATAAGTATATTTTTTCAAAATTATTTTCTTTTGTAATACTATATATAATCCAAAATGGCTGGAGGACTTATGCAACTTGTCGCCTACGGCGCCCAAGACGTGTTCCTTACTGGAACCCCTGAAATCACTTTCTGGAAGGTGTCTTACAGACGCCACACTAACTTCGCGATGGAGTCCATCGAGCAGACCTTCTCCGGACAGGCTGACTTCGGCCGTCGCGTGACCTGCACCATCTCCCGTAACGGTGATCTTGCTTACCGCACCTACCTTCAGGTGACTCTTCCTGAGATCAACCAGGCTATCAACGCTTCTGGCGATGTGTATGCCCGTTGGTTGGATTTCATTGGTGAGCAGCTCGTCGCCCAGGTGGAGATTGAGGTTGGAGGCCAGCGCATCGACCGTCAATACGGTGACTGGATGCACATCTGGAACCAGCTGACCCTTTCCAAGGAGCAGCAGTCTGGTTACCACAAGATGATCGGTAACACCACTCAGCTTACCTACATCACCGACCCTACCTTCGCCGCCGTGTCTGGTCCCTGCGCTTCCTCTTCCGCTCCTTCCCAGGTGTGCGCTCCCCGTAACGCTCTCCCCGAGACCACCCTTTACGTGCCCCTTCAGTTCTGGTACTGCCGCAACCCCGGACTTGCTCTTCCCCTCATTGCTCTGCAATACCACGAGGTGAAGATCAACATTGATTTCCGCCCCATCGGTGAGTGCCTGTGGGCTGTGGATACCCTTGCTGCCGGTTCCGGTTCCAAGTCCGTGTCTGCTGCCTACCAGCAGTCTCTGGTCGCCGCTTCTCTGTATGTTGATTACATCTTCCTTGATACCGATGAGCGCCGCAAGATGGCCCAGAACCCCCACGAGTATCTGATCGAGCAGGTTCAGTTCACTGGTGACGAGTCTGTCGGTTCTTCTTCCAACAAGATCAAGCTCAACTTCAACCACCCCTGTAAGGAGCTTGTGTGGGTTGTGCAGCCCGATGCTAACGTTGACTACTGCTCTTCCCTTGAGGCCGACAGCACCCTTTTCAAGACCCTTGGTGCCCAGCCTTTCAACTACACTGATGCCATTGATGCTCTTCCCAACGCCCTCCACGCCTTCGGTGGTGACGTCGCCACCTCTGGTGCCGATGCCGTCATCTCTGGTGGTGTGTTCCAGATGAACGAGTCCGCTGACGTGACCGGCATTGATGCCGCCGCCGGTGGTTCCGCTCTCTCTGATGCCGGCACCTTCGTGCTTGCTGAGACCGCCCTTGACATGCACTGCTGGGGTGAGAACCCTGTTGTGACCGCCAAGCTTCAGCTTAACGGCCAGGACCGCTTCTCCGAGCGTGAGGGTTCCTACTTTGACACCGTCCAGCCTTTCCAGCACCACACCCGTGCCCCTGACGCTGGTATCAACGTCTACTCCTTCGCCCTTCGCCCTGAGGAGCACCAGCCTTCTGGAAGCTGCAACTTCTCCCGCATCGATAACGCTGTCCTCCAGCTGGTGCTTTCCTCCAACACTGTGTCCGGCACCAACACCGCCAAGGTCAGAGTGTATGCCGTCAACTACAACGTGCTTCGCGTGATGTCTGGCATGGCTGGTGTGGCTTACTCCAACTAAGCATGTTAATTAACCTTATCATCATTAACTTTTAAAAAATAATTAAAAACCATACGGATTAATTATTTTTCAATAAAATATCGGGCATTTTTATAGTTTACTTTTCAACTTTATATTTTCTTGCGTGAAACGTTTTAGATATGCATTTGCCTCTTTCAATTGATTAGAAAGTTGTGCGTTTTGTTTTTCCAACTCCACAATACGCAATCGCAGTTCACCGTCAGACATAGTTACTGTACAACAAAATCTTCCGTTTATTTTGTTTTACATAATTACTTTGGACCATTGAAAAATTTAAAACACAATCAATCCCACTGTGATAAACGCCTGTAGCATCACTATAATTTTACATATATTTGTCACAGGATATATGTCGCCATATCCTAGCAAGGTTGCGGTAGTAAATGAAAAGTAGGTTCTATCAAACATGCGCTGCGTAATAGGTATATCTATGTTTTCGGGTTGTAATTCTTCTTCTTCTACAGTCTTCTCTACCTCTTTCTTCGCCTCATCAATCGTTTTTTCTACTTTTGCTTTTTTCATCATCCCCAAAAAATCTTCGCTTTTATTCACATATCCGACAAAGTTTTCATTCGCACGCACATTACGTTCTCCCGTAGTAATGTCTAGTTTCTTTTTGATTGCGTCTTCTTTTATTTGTTCTTTTACTACATTCACTCCATTGAAGTGTTCGTCATCTAGTAACGTATATACTAGTGAAAATACAATTACTGATATCAGTAATGTGTTGAGTTTGGGATGTTTAAATATGTTTGTTATGTTTTTGAAAGAATCGGCGATAACTTTCATAATCCTATATAGACTGCGCACATATTGTTTTGGGAAAGTCGTTCATTTATTTTTAAAATTGAAAATGCGGGATAGTGGTGTATGCATGATAACAACAACAATGGAATGGTCATATAGCAAAAAAAGAATGGTGTCTTCACTTGAACGTCTATTGGAACCACCAAAAAAAAGACACTGGTATGAGTATTTTACATGCTGCTATCAGCCACCAATCTGATAAAATTGAAATTTAAAAATAACTTACCTATTCATACAGATATCATCAACTAAACTCAATATGAATTACACTTTTGTGCTGAATACTACCGCAGGTAAACCACTACCAGTGACGGTAGAGGGTAATATTACTATGAAACTACTATATGACCGATTCTTTGACGAAATAGAGAAAAACACGGTGTTCGGTAGAGATGAAATATTGGATATATTTATACATATCGCCCATTGTAATGAAACTTTGTCTATACCAAACAATGATATACTAGTAAAGGATTTCATACCAATGAACCGAAGATTCTTTCCGTTTTCGCCAGAGAATAAAAATACATATTCGTTACACGCAATTGATAGAATGTACAGGGAAAGAATTGATTGTAAACCGCTTCCTCTTTCCGCTCCCACTACAAAAAACAGAGATATCCAAACAAACCATATGGATGGATTTATTCAAAAAACCAAACAGGCACTTTCATTCTGGTAAATAAAACGCAATAAAAATAAAATAAAACGTATGTTTTTATTTTGATACCAAGCAAACAATCATAAGGATAACATTAAATATACTCATATAAAAATATATTGATTAATTAGATTAAGATGAAAAATAGTGAGTTTACTGAATTATCCAAATTACTGACAAAGGAATTGGACAGTAAAACAAAAAAGAGCGAGGGCGTATTTTTTACACCACAAACAATCGTAAATGCAACTATTGAACGAGTAAAAAAAGAGAATGTAAACATAAAAAATATACTAGAGCCTTCGTGTGGTTCCGGCGAATTCTTCCAAGTTCTTGATTCCAATTATACCGATGTGAAAATTACTGGAATTGAGTTAAATAAGACTATCTATAACAAAATGAAAGATACCACACTAGAAAATAACGAACTTACACTGGTGAATCAAGACTATTTGAAGTGGAACGCGAGTCAAAAATACGATTTGATTGTTGGAAACCCTCCCTATTTTGTAATGAAAAAAGGCGAGGTAGATGAACGGTTTCACGACTTTATTGAAGGTCGCCCCAATATTTTTACGCTGTTTATCATTCATTCTCTCCAGTTCTTGGAAAAGGATGGGATTCTCGCATTCGTGTTGCCCAAGAATTTTGTAAATTGTCTGTATTATTCTCTGTTACGGCACCACATTTATGAAAAGTACAAGATAATAGACATAATTCATTGCGACGGTAATTTATTCATGGGCACCGCGCAAGATACAATCATCTTTATTATTCAAAATACGACTCCGTCCGATAACCATAACGACCAGTTTACCATGAATGCGTCAACTACTACATTATTCAATAGCGTTTCTAATACACAACGCATCAAAGAATTGTCTGAAGGGTCAAAAACGTTATCAGAGCTGGGATTTGACCTGAATATAGGCACCGTTGTATGGAACCAACACAAGGATATACTTACCACAGACAAAGACCAAACCAGATTAATATATAGCGGGGACATTAAGAATAACAAGGTCATACTGACTCAATACAAAAATTCAGAAAAGAAAAATTACATACGCAAAGACGGCAATACGGGGGTTACCATGGTTTTAAATCGCGGATACGGAAAAGGAAAATACTCGTTTTCGTATGGAATCGTTGACCTCAATGTCCCGTATTTGATTGAAAATCATCTGATCAATATCCGATACAACAAAGACATTCCCAAAAAAGAGTTAATGAAAAAATACAAATCATTGATTACATCCTTTACAGATAAAAGAACAAATGAATTTGTGGAATTATATTTTGGGAATAATGCCATAAACATAACTGAACTGAAAACCATCTTGCCGATTTATTCGTAACTTTCTACAAATTTTAATCAACGATAATGAAACATTTACATTGTATTCATTATCGTTTTGTTTACCAAAGAATAGGATTGTAATAGGGATATCCTATAAAAGGACGATAACCCCCCCAACCCCAATAAGGCATTCTGTAACCACCATAAAACGGTCTTCCGTAATATCCATGACGTCTTCCGTGATATCCGCGACGATGCATAGTATTATATATTACTCATAGTATTATATAATATCACTAAAAAATAATTATCATACCATCTATGATGTGATAATGTAAATAAAAATACATATTTATTATTACAGTAATACAATTCTACTTTTAGTATTCTAATTCTCACTTGAAAACAAACGACGCATATTGTTCGCTTCCACATTAATTTCAGGCGTTTTGAACAGTTTTAATATCATGTTATCGTCGCGGAATCTTGCGCTATAATCTTGTTGAATGTTATTACGTCCGATTCTGCCCAGCGCTTGAAGTGTCTTTTGTTGCGTCATATTGCTCAAATCTTTACCAATAAATCCGTGGCAAAACTGATAATTCGTGCCATAAATATAGTCCGACGAAGCAATAATCATAAACAATCTCTGTTCCGAAGCCAGTTTTTTCATGAGTTCCATATATTTTACATCTATATTCTCAATGAACATGCCAATTCCTAACAACAATAGCACCTTAAAATGGTTATCAACATTCAACGACATGATATCCCGAGTATGGTCTTCGTCTAATGAGGCCACAAATGCGTTTTCGCGCACTTCATTGTCAGGAGTCCACAACTTCTGATGAGCTACCGAATTCGGAATATACGTGGGGTCAAGTGAAATGAGTTTGATTTCTTTGCGCATTTTTTCTATTTGGTTCATCCATTGCTGCGATTCGTGGCACAATCTACCACTTTCGCGCGCGCTTGTGGATTCGTTATCCGCGGTTGTTTTCGTTTCTTTGTTTGCGATTTCTCCTTCCAAATAAGTAATCTTATTAATAATGTCATCATTCTTGGAAATATTGTGTAATATACTTTGAAACACCACCGTCGGAATATTGGATTGTTGGATATAAAAGTTTCCTATTTTCTTCACGTCTTCACATAGGAAGATTGTCGGTCCGTCCGTCAGGGTATGTGCGTCTGACGTAGTCAACAAGATTCCTTTGCTATTTGAATTTGTTGCTGACACTTTTGACGATTCATCATACATGCTACTTGTTCGTTTCAACGCAGATGAACTTGAATAACTTGACTCACTTTTTGTCTTGCCAAGTCCATTTTGCGTAGTGCTGTCTAGATGAGACAATTGCGTGTTTTTCATATAATTATAAATCTTTTCCCAGCACTCTGGTTTACAATGAGACAACACCTCCAAATAATACAACTTGATAGAATTCATTGTGACGTCTACTATATTTTTAAAGTTGGATTCAAATGTGACTGACGACAAGATATATTCATTTGCCGTTACGTATTTAATAAAACGAATGATTTCTTGTAGGTCAAAATATCTCAATAGTGTCAAATTTTCTTTACAGTAATTCACGCAATCCAGAATATCGGCATAATTCTCGTATAACAAATGAGGCAGTGCCGCAAAGCCGCTTTTATTCAATATAGGTATTGACTTGCGACAATCATAACTATTAATCGTGTGAATTTGCGCATTTTCAAATTTACCCTGGAAATCGGCAAATACGCTTTTCAACTCTTGTTCGTTTGGCAATGTGGCGCACGATAAAACCATATTCGGTATCTTGTTTTCTTTCCAGTTGCGATGAATAATGGAATGCAGTTCATGGTCGTCATAATCCATTGTAATCGTCGGCTCATCCCAGTAAGTCACCAACTTGTCTACCGGGTTAAATCGCATCATATATTCCATAGAAGTCAAATAGGATTGAACATCGCATATCATGATTTCTACATTGGTTCCAATGCTGTTGTCTACGCGACCAATGCCTCCTGAACGACGATTTCTTGTATAGTTCACTGCCGAGAAGTAGTGTAGACGAATATCCGATTCGTCTTTGCATCCAAACGCAAATGCGACCTTCTTTTCTACTGAAATACATGCCTTCGCTAGAGCCAGTCCAATGTGACGCGCTACACAAACAAATACAATACGCTTGCCTTCTGACAATCCCACTGGTGAAATTGTTTTGCCAGTTCCCGTGGGAGCAGTATACAGAACCAATTTGGATTCCCCGTCTTCTTGTGAATCAAATAACTGAAACAATTTTTGCTGATGTTCAAATAGCGTCAGGTCTTGGTATTTCAGTAAATACGCATTGCGTTCAATAAAGTTATAGGCGTTGTTCATAATGTCGTCCGCACTCGTCTTTTCTTCCGCATATTTCAAATATTTCTCTATGATGGTTAATACGTGGGTGTTTATATGTTGAATACTGTTTTGTTCTAGTTGTCTGATAGTATACAAATATAGTGCGAATTGGGGTTTATTTTTGTGTAGGTTTTTCAATAAATCGTGAAACATCTCTAGTAATACAAACTCATATATGTGTTGTTTGTTTTCGTTAATATTGGCTTCCAAGTTGGTAATACGAATCATATCTGCGCTTTTCAATTTCTTCAACGCATTTCCAGAAATGTTTGTATTTATTTTTACATATTTACCGTATTTTTTTATACTTTTTTCCAGCGTCTCCTTGAAATACCGATTGTATAACAACATTTCGGTTTCGTCGTTTTTTTCTATTTTGGTAAATGAAAACAAGGATTGGTTTTTATTGGTATGTATATTTACATTATGAAATCCACCTATCATCATTTTCAAAATCTCTTTTTCTTCCGTTGAAGAGGGAACCTCAATGGATTCCCATTCACTGCGAGATAACTTGTTCTGTTTAAGATCCATTCTTACTTTGCTTATAATGTAATTGTTCACTATCATATTATAATGATTATAGGTTTAAATCAATTTTATAGGTTCATAAATGGTTTAAATACTTGCACGGTTTATATAGTATAGTATGGACACCTCTTATTTGAGCGAGATTAGTTATCATGATACCATTCCATTTGTTTATCCAATTCAATATGGTAAAGTTATCAAAGTATATGATGGAGATACCATCACCATTGCTGCACGCCTACCTAACACAGTTGGTCCAATATACCGCTTCTCTGTTAGGTTGAACGGCATTGATACGCCTGAAATTCGCGGAAAGACGGAGGCAGAAAAGGAATTGGCGTATTTTGTTCGCGATGCTCTTTCCGAGCGAATTATGGGGAAAGTGGTGGAACTTCGTAACGTAGCAAACGAAAAATATGGTCGCATTTTAGCCGACATCTATTTGGGCGAAGAACATATCAACGGGTGGTTGGTAGACGAGAACTTTGCGGTTTTCTACGACGGAGGAAAGAAACACCGACCTGCCAGCTGGGGCTAAAAACGCGGTTTTGGTTTGTATTTTAAAATATCCAATAACTGTTTCGTTGTTGGGAAAGGTTCGTTACCATAAATATCTTGTAAACATAACCATTCAAACAGTCCACCTGAGTATATAAAGACCTTCTGAAAACCAAGCGATGTTATTTGATGGTATTTCTTTTCTACTGACTTGTCGTTGGTGTTTTCTCCATATATAATTATCTTTTTCCCCGAGAAATCATACTGATTCATTAATGCATTTATCTTTTCTTCCTCGTGTTTGTAATACATGGTAGTATTGATCACATACTCTTGTTCATTCTCGCTTAATGTGTTTATCATCAGGAAATCGTCTGGATGATTAATCGCATATTGTATGTCTTCAAAAGAGACGGTTTGTATTTCTTTTTTAAAAATTTGGCTTAACATTCATTTGATATAAATGTTAAGAAGTTGTTTCTATATTTTTCACTACGCAATCATTTTGTATAATTATATCTTTGTAATTTTTACATTTTTCTGCAAAGCGAAATATTTCACCAGCTCGTCGTTCTTGTAATCATCTATATAGCGCACTTCCGATATACCTGCCGCTAATACTAACCGAGCACAAACCAAACAGGGATAATGTGTTATATACACCACACATCCTTTACAGGATACTCCTCTGTTCGCACAATCACATAATGCGTTCTGTTCCGCATGAATGGTTGCTTGTTCGTGATTATCTCGCACAATGCTTGTATGAGAACATCCCGGCAAAAAACCATTGTATCCTTGGCTCACTATACGATTGTCCTTTACAAATAAACATCCCACTTGAAGTCGTTTGCAAGGTGAACGCCTGGAAGTGACTTGCACAATTTCTTTGAAATAATCATCCCACTCCGGTCTAATAGGAGAACCCATACGATAGTTAGATATCTACGCCCCTATTTTTTATATTTTTTTGAATATTTTGAATATTTTGATATACACCCTTAAAGATTTATCAGCAAAACTCTCCTCCCAAAAAACAACGAGATTACTCGCTATTGTCGTCACCTGCGTTATTCAACATACTCACAGACTGACTTTCTAAAGTCGTCAGAGAACTGTCTTCGGTCTCTAGCATGTGGTCTTTGTCCACCGCATTAAACTGAATTCTATCTGTCAGATACGCAGAATAAAAAATGTTTTTCTTGGTGTTCACAATATCATATGTTTCCTTTACCTTTAATGCCATGAATAGAATATTGGTAAGGTAAACGGTCATTGTCTTATCATCTAAATAGTTGACGAACACGACATATCCACTTATCCCCGCATTCAATACAAATGCAGAAAGAGCAAGATATCCAGAATGTAAATAGTAGCCATCATACGCCAATATAGACGCGTGTTTATCATCGGGAAGTTTGACTAACGCATCCTCAATGGAATCGTTGTCAAAAGGCAGATGCTTATCAACCTCTAAATAAGATATTAACCTGTTTTCGCGTTTAATTTCCACAGTATACATAATCAGAAAACAAACGAGCGAATACACGTTCATAACAATAGCTGTGGTATACACCTCGGGCACAACCGTGGTATTCTCAAACATACCACATATGTGGTCTCCACAGTTCTGAGGAACAAATATCACCAACATGGAACCCATAATCACACGATATAATTCCAACAGGAACCCGATATACACAGCAGACTTTTGTTTGAAATCTTGGTCAGACATTGTGACCTGAATGTTCTCGGCAAGTTCGTCAATAGAACTGCGCCTTACAACTTGAGTAGTAGCCTTTTCAGACATCCTAATATATATTTTATACAGAATATAAATTTGGTGTTAACATCATGATAGTAGAAAATTGAATAATTATTTTTTTGTATGAACATTATATATAACTCAACAATATGGTATTTCCATTGATTATTAATATTGAAGGCAATATTGGGACTGGTAAGTCTACTATTTTACAAAAACTGAAGGATGTATTAGAAATTCATCATAAAAATAGTGTTTTATTTCTAAAAGAACCCATAGACAAATGGGATACCATCAAAGATAGCAATGATACGACGATATTAAAACACTTTTATCAAGACTCTACCAAATACGCATTTCCTTTCCAAATTATGGCGTGTTGCACGCGAATTGCGAATCTTAAAAGTGCGATCGATAACAATCCACAATGTAAAGTGATTATTTGCGAACGTTCAATTGAGGCCGACGCAAACATATTTGCTAAAATGTTGCACGATGACGGGGTAATGAACGAAATGGAATATAAAATTTACAATCTCTTTTATAACGACCACAAAGATTTATATACACCCACTGGCTATGTATATTTAGATACAAATGCGGATGTTTGCTTAGAACGAATCAAAAAGCGTTCTCGCGACGGGGAAGCGAATATCGAGCTAGAATATTTACAGCGTTGTCAAAATTATCATGACACGTGGTTAAAAAATAAAGATTTGGAAACACCTGTATTAATTATAGATACTAATAAAGATGTGAATCATAATAACGACGAAGGAAACGAATGGGTAACTAAGATAAGCGATTTTGTCACGGAGCGATTACATAAAACGAAAGAACCCAATACAAACCGTGATGTTAACTATCAAAACTGGGCAATAGATTTCCCGTAAAATAAACGAATAAAACGATAACTATATATGTTAATTAAATTTTACTATTATTTTTACACTCTCCTTCTTAATACATTTACAAGCAGAAATTGACAATTCTTCCCTTTTTTTACGCGTTTTCGCCTTTTCACATGGTTTTGATTCATCTATGCTTTCCTTCCTTTTTGACGTACTGTTACGATTGTTCATATCTTGTTCAATATGTTTGTAGTTTTGTCCGATATAATCAATCACATTGTGCTCCAATGCCCATTTGAAAAAATTTAACTGTCCAATGGTTGTTTCCATATACATTGTCTCATTGTATGGGATGGAAATACGGTCCCATCTACAAAACGGATCAAATCTCTTCTTTGAGTATGCTTTTAGTTTCAATTTGTATTCATTATATACCTTGAAACGCACATTTTCTTTTTTTGTTCCCAATATCATAGGTATCTCATAAACAATGAAATATTTTTTCGCATAATTTGTTACAAACCAATCTACGATGCGTAACGATATATTTGATTCACCATTTACAATATCTGTTATTTTTTTTAAGTTATCGGTGTTTGTATAAAAATCCTTCAAGCTATCTAATAATAGGTCTTGTTGTGTATTCAATGTAGTAGTTTTTAGAGCCATTATTGTATAAGCAAATAAAAAATTTTTATATTTATTCTGCGTAAATAACTATTATTTCTTCACGGGGACAATATAGGTATCAATTGGTTCGGATACCAGTGGACATCTAGAATACACCGCATAATAAGGTCCATATGACGTGGTATAGTTCATTTTTGTTAATGCTGGTTCACAATATACATGTCTTATTTCATCCACGCAGTTACTGGTTACCGCATTTTTACCAATCAACCACCAATCATTCATCGTTTTCAACCTGAACGCATCAACCGATGTATTTATTTTGGATGCCTGCATGGTCGCCAGCTCCTCCTCAATTTGGTCAATTAAATTTACATAACTATCCACCTTCCCTTTTTCGTTTTGTATACCATAGCTTATTTGGTGTTGCATAATTCGGCCATATGGAGTTATATATCTACGATTACACCCCTGTAACAACACAAACCCCATACTATAAGCACGTTCGGCAATACAGTCCAAATTGTATTTTTGAATCTCGGCTAACATTTTGTTTCCATGTTCTACAGAGCCACCATTTGTATCTAAATATACGATGACATTCTCTTTGGAAGGCATTTGATTCAATTCGTAAATAAAACTATTTGCTACATCCTCATCAATCGTGTCTTTTACTAAAACAAAGTTGCCATAAGTTAAGTGTATGGCTGACGCATTATTCGCATTCGCGCATTTACATAAATAAACGCACAGAAATAAAAAATACAGCATAGACTTCATGTATAGTAATATACAGCAACATATTTTTATTTATAATATACATTGTTTACACATACAGCACTCATTGGTGTTTATATTTTTGGATAAGATACAATTTTTAAAGCAGTCTAAACATACTTTGTGACCGCACTTTGGAAGGATATAGTTTGTTTGTTCAAACGGATTATAACATATGGGGCATTCTTCACCGAAATGTCTAGTTGGGATGGCGTTTGTCCACTCTCTTATTTTTGTATCTAATTCATCTAACTTGCTTTTTGTTTTATATGTATTGATTCTATCACGAAGACTTGTATTACATACATCATTTATATCTACACTATAAATGATGTCATATGCGTTCCGAAGCGTTTGTTTTTTCAGCTGACTCATGTTTGATTGATTATTCTCTAGTATACACGGATAATCTGTGTTTGTTTCAATTTTATTCAAAACAAGGGGGCATTTGTAACTAGTTCTTGGGTAATCATACCTAATGCACCAATCATTGCCAGACGACCGTTATTCAACTCTTTATCCAGAAGTTCACCACTATTTTCAGTAGTCAAATCAATCGTATTGAAATCATAATCGCCGGGTTGATAGTATGGACGAAGAGTAAATGGTTTCTCCGTAGGATTTTCCCAACCACGGAACATAGATGAAAATTCAGACATAAACATGGTTCCAACAATCAATAATTTTACATTCGTCGGCAAGTTATCAAACTCGTGAATACCGGCTTTATGAGTAAATTGCTCTACTAGAGGAATTGTTGTAGAAGCAATCATCGCAATGCGACCATGCTTTAATTCTGCTTCTCTATAAAAAACAAGACGCGGTGACTCTGACGTGGTGACTCTGACGTGGTTTATAATATGCGATTGCTTACGATACCATCTAATTTGTATTGTTTCATATGCTGCAATATATAATCCGCACTACACGTGAACGCATATACAAAAATACCGTTTTTGTGAAGCATTTCTATATTTTCATGATTTAATGACAACCAATCCATGCATACAAAATCCATATTTTTTGATAAACGTGCTAAGTCCTCTTTTTCAAACGAATTGCATATTGATAAACCAATTTTTACAGGTATCTTAGACTCTAATAAGGGTTTTATAAACTGCCGATTAAACCCGCTAATATAAATGCGATGCAATTGTCTAGTTGAAAACCGTGAGCGCAATGTATCAATCAGTGGATATATTACATCGCAACTTCCTTTGATATCCAGAAAAAATTTTATTGTTTCTATTTTTATTACATCAAACACAGTAGTTAAATCTACAATATCTTCCTGTTGCAATTCTTTTAATGTATACTCACAAATAGGTTTATCATGTAAATATGTGTCGTGGTACACTACGATTTCGCCTGTTTTACATAATTGAATATCCATTTCTATCATATCAAATCCATAATAAACCGCTTCTAAAAACGAGGGAATGTTGTTATCTCCACAATTATCAGAATAACCGCGATGTGCGATTTTTAACATGAATATTTCTTATATTGATGATACAAAATAAAAAATTAGCAATAAATGAACAGAGAGCGAATACCAAATGATGTAAGACATGGGGTCCTTAGTAAATGTCATTTACCTTAGCTATATCAAGAAAAATCAACCATAAAATAGAAATTATAGAAAGTGCATGTTTTTTTACAAAACAAAAAAGTTTTTCAGATTTGCACTTTTGGACATTTTTAAAAATGTCCAATTTTCATTTTCTCAGAAAAGTTTTTTCTTGCAAAAACACACTTTTTGTGTTCATAGCATAATGCAGTAAATCACGTTTTTCAAAATACAAATTGGCTGCACAACTTTTTTTATAGTTTTGTTAAAAATCAATTTAGGGGATTTTTGTGTAACATAAATATAGTTACATATGTTACAAAAAAATCCCCAAAAAATCCCAAGATATTTTTGTGAAAAATGTGAATACAAGACTGGTAACAAAAAAGATTATTCAAAACATTTGACGACTGCAAAACATTTAAAAGTTACAAATGTTACAAAAAAATCCCCTAAAAATCCCCAACTGCATAATTGTCGTTTTTGTGACAAAGAATACAAATCGCGAATGGGTGTATGGCGTCATGAAAACAAATGCGTTGAAAACACCGAAGATAATGAACCGTCATACCGACCATCCACACCACCCGTCGTGCAACAAGTGGACCACTCTGTATCAGACGAGCCTGCGAATACGAATATTTTACTAGAATTGGTGAAACAAAACCAAGAGCTGATGAGCAGTAACAAAGAATTCAAAGAGCTGATGGTAGAACAACAAAAAGAGAACCAAGAACTTCAAAAACAGTTATTGGATAGTGTAAAACATGGCGGACAAACCATTACAAACAATACTATCAATAATAATCAAAAGTTTAATTTGAATTTCTTCTTAAATGAACAATGCAAAGATGCGATGAACATGTCTGATTTTCTGGAGAACATGACGCTTGACATTGAAGACTTAATGGAAACTGGGCGCCTTGGATACGTGAATGGCATTTCGCGTATTTTAGTGAATAAACTCAGAGAAATTGACGCATACAAACGGCCTCTTCATTGCACGGACCTGAAACGCGAAACGCTTTATATTCGCGAAAACGACGAATGGTCAAAAGAAGAGAACTCAAAGGAAAAAATCAAAGAACTCGTTGACCGTGTTGCGAACAAAAATTGCCGGACGATGAAACTATGGACGGAGGAGCATCCTGACTATAATCTGGTTGATTCGGTGGACAATTTGGAATTCATGAAGCTGTCGGATACAATATTAGGAGGTTTCGGAGAACAAGAAAATAGACAATTCAGAGATAAAATCATCCGAAGTGTGATTAAGGAGGTCGCAATCAACAAGATGTAATTTGTGTTCTCGGATATTTTATATTCTTATATCAGATATGCGATTCGGTTGGTTGATTATACTATTAGTAGTTGCATTAATTGTAGGAACAATGTGTCAAGTCACACTACGAGAACCTTTATCAAGCGAAGATATGTCTAGAGCAGCGGCCTACGACATGAAAAAAGAAAGTAAAAAGGACGAGATTACATCTATACCCAAAGCTACTCATTTCACCGTATTATTAGAAAAAAAGAACGATAATACTTCACAAGATAATCGCGAGTTTAGCAAAAAAAATAATGCCATAGTTTATAACATGGGGTGTGTATTAGAGAAAGAAACAACGCAAGAAGTCGAAGAACCTATATCTATACATCAAGACAAGGTTACTGATATCAAATTGCCTATGGAAACGAACAAGTTAAATAGTTATATCGCTCTTTCTCCAAAGGATGGAAAGTATTTCCCAAGCAACTTTGAGTTAAAAATTACAAACAAAGTGGATGTAAACAAATACAACTATGAGCTGTGGGGAACAACTCCAGGTAGAGAAACCGCACCATCAAATGGAGTTATTAGTGCTGACAATATTAAGTCAATGCCATATCCCGAAGAATTATACACAATTAAAAATACAGATGTCATTATCAAAAATATTAATATTGGAAACAACGCTTTAAATATCGTATCCATTGGAACCATTTTTGATGGGAATTTCAACGCAATTGGAAATGTAGACAACGTGAACAACGATATCATTATCAGCTGCGACAAAGCGGAGAAGGTGACCGGTATTTTAATTTATATAGGAGCGCCCGTCTTGATCAAGTAAGTAAAGAACCAAATCATAATATTGTAACCATCCAATATTATTATTCTATCGTATTTTTGGGTATTTACAGGCCCTTTTTATAGTCAACCACATAAGGATTTGACTGAAGGTTCAACATCATCTCGGGTGCTGTGCGGTCCATCTGGATTTTAGTGTTATATTCCTTCACATTTCCAGACAATTGTCCCATAGTGGAAACATCAGGAGCCTTGTAGGGCATGTTGCCACTAATAGAACGTTCGTTCTTCAACATACCATCACGCTCTTTCTGTCTCATATTTACATCCGTATTCAACAACGACATATTACCCTTGACCATATAACCATCAATAGTGCTGGATTTGATATCGTTGTTCCTTTGGTTGTATCCCGAGTCGTATGAAGTAGTTTGTCTAGTTCCAGCACCGGCACCGGCATTTCCAGCATAGTAGAAGTCACCCGTGTCATTTCTAGCAGTATGTGATACTTGGTGGTCCGTCACGTGATAAGCGCCTCCATTTTGGTTTGCGTTTACGTTGAGATGGAATTTGGAATTCTCGGTTGTTTCGCGAATCGTGTGGGCGGGTTTGTCAGCAGGATTGTATACGTAACTCTGGGTAACAGCTGTGCCCGGGTTTTGATAAGGACGCATGGTTCCAATCATGTTCTCTTTACGAGAAGGTTTCAGCATATCCAATAGAGGCGCAACTGCTGCTCCAATACTGCCGCCAATCGCACCGAAATAATCATCTTGTTTGTTCGCAGACCGGTTGTTTGTGTATGCCTTGTTGGAGCGAATGCTGTGGTCATGTTCGCCAGCACGATTGCGACCATGTGCGTTCGCAACACCCACTGGAACAGGACCTAATTGCTGAGTATGAGATGGCATATACTCGCCGGGAACATAGGCCGCCTGGTTCTGTGCGCCTGCTATACCAGCATAATCAGTGGCTGTTTCAGGGCGGGTTACGTGACGTTCCACCGGAATGGCACGCATAGATTGACCCTTTTCTAATCCACCGGTAACAAACAGTCTTCCGATATCATCACCCGTGTTACGCTCGTCTAATGCGAAAGCCCGCTCGGGGCGATGTTTTTCCATCACGCCCATTTGTTCGGCAGTGGCTATATGCTGAATATGACTACCAGCTGGGCCCTCGTGACCAATAAGACTTACGCCAGATGCTCTAGGATTGTTGTCTACACGCAATTCGTCTACCGTTTTAGGCTGCCATGATTCACGGTTCATCATACCAGAATTAAAACCATCCGCACCTTCGCTTGTATATCCTAAACCTAATCCAGGAGCTACTCTCTGCTGTTCAAATGGATTTACATTTGCCATCTTCATACTAGGGTTGATGCGGGATCTAACGAATTCAGATTGGTTAGGTGCCCCATGTGCCCACTGTAAATTGTCTTCTGGAGTGAACAAAGGAGACTGTTCCTTTTTATTGATATCCTGAGATCCACTGCCCGTATACGCATCCAGCAGTCCCTCATAAGAATTGGCGTCTTTCATGGCGGTTTTTGATTTTGCGCCAAAGTAGGGAGTCATGTTGTTATGTTCAAAATAATTACCAGCAACACGTTGTCCAGACAGAGAAACATAGTCAAGGGCATCATCTGGCTTGGACTCTTGGTGAGAGGGTTGGAAATATTTATCAGTGTATACACCAGAACGGTTATTGAACTTGTTTAATACAGTTAATTCAGCGGTATTATCTAATTCAGAGGACTCCACGCGGTCTTCAGGTAAATAATTCGCATCAGGGATATTTGTATTCGGTAAGCCTTGTTGATTTTCAAAGTTTTCTACATCTGTTTTTTCTTTTGTTTGTCTATCGATTAAATACAAACCTGTTAAAGCAAATAATGGTACGATAGCTTCCATTTATATTATGTAAATATAAATTTTATATATATTTACAAAACAATACTTGGGATTGAAACGTTCTGGATTATACACAGTTTCCAATCTTTCCGTTGGTACATATAGAGGAACCAGTTAGGTAGAAAGAGTTCGCGTTTTGTACAACAGGAACCTTAGGTATAAAATTGTCTTTCTCTAAAATTCGGGATTGAACATTATTGGGGAATTTTTTCTCCAAATTTGCCTGAGGGTCTAATATAGGAGTTTCCCAACGGATTTGTTCTAAATCCCTGACTTTCCAAGCAGGGTGAGTTGCTCTAGACTCGTCAACGATTGGCGCGGACTCTTTATACGAGACCGCAGAAGAAGAAGCGGATTGTAGTTGATAGTTATTTTGATTTACTAAATCACGATTCAATGGTCTTGTTAACCCCCGTAAATCACTTTCCAGATTCACGGTATTGTTTCTAAGATTCGCACCCCATTTTTGAAGGCGCAGTTGGGGGTCTTGCATAAAAGGTAGGTCAGTGCCTTGACCAGGAGTATTTAACATATATCTGCCGGTAAAAGTAGTCTCTTCCAGTTGTTTTTTAATACGGTATGGGTCGTCATGAAACCGAGTAAATGACATATTTATAAACTACTATATAGTTAGAAAAAATATAGTTAAAGAGTGTTTTTATTCATTACATATAATAATGCCTAAAATATGCTTGAATATGATAGTAAAAAATGAGAGCAAAATAATTACCCGATTCTTTGATTCAGTTCTCCCGTTTATAGATGGGTATTGTATTTGTGATACGGGTAGCACCGATGAGACGCAAACGGTCATTCAAGCTTACTTCAAAGAAAAAAATATACCAGGAAAACTCGTAGAAAAGGAATTCGTAGATTTTGCGACAAACCGTAACTATGCGTTGTCTGAATGTCATACGCTGACCGACATGGATTACGTGTTGCTTTTGGACGCAGATATGAAATTACGCTTCGGAGATATAGATATTCAAGACTTCAAAACCAATATGACACACGATTCGTATTTTTTATATCAAGGAAATGATCATTTTTTCTACAAGAATTTGCGTATTGTTCGCAATTCGCCGGAATATTCTTATTGGGGCGTGACACACGAGTACATGAACACTCCTGTGAATTGTAAACAACATACTTTTCCAAAGTCTTCTCTATTTATTCATGATATTGGCGATGGTGGCGCGAAAGATGATAAGTATGCTCGCGATATTCGGTTACTAAAAAAAGGGCTGGAAGACCATCCGAAAAATGAGCGGTATTTGTTCTATCTGGCAAATAGCTATATGGATTCTGGACAATACCAAGGGGCAATTGATACATACAAACAGCGAATTTATGTGGGTGGATGGAAAGAAGAGGTATGGTTTTGCTACTATTCTATTGGAAGAGCATACAAAGCGTTGTATTCCGTGAATCATATTCACAATGTAGACTACATATTCCATGCGATTTATTATTGGCTAGAAGCCTATCAATTCTACCCCGAGAGAATTGAGAACTTATATGAAATTGTCAAGTTTTACCGAGAACAAGGGAAACATCAACTGGCCTACCAGTTTTATATGATGGCCGATTATCAACGCACGCATCATTACAGTGACGACCATCTGTTCCACGAAAAGGCGATATATGACTATAAATTAGACTATGAATTGTCTATTATTGGATTTTATGTGAATCCGGTGAATATGAACCTTCATCAAAAAATTCACGAGTTATTTTCCAATAAATATATTGACGAAAGCGCTTTCAAAAACGTGTTATCCAATTACAAATACTATACTCAACGGTTGTCTGATTTTGACATGAAACGTCATCCCCAACAAGTGGTTCGGTCTCTGTGTTGTGAGTTTGAGAGAACACATCCCGGGTTTTCTATGTCTACCCCGTCAGTCGTGACCTCGGCGAACGGCGAGCTTATTGTGAACGTTCGGTTTGTAAATTATCGCATCGACAATAAAGGTGCGTATATAAATGAGAACCAAATAGTAAGTCACAATATGATATATGTTCTCAATCAAGACACATTTGAACTCGTCAATCAATACGAGTTACAACATAATAAACAATATGACGGTTTGTATGTAGGATTGGAGGACGTCAAGCTATTCCCACATGACGATAAGTTGCTGTATATATGCAACCGAGGTATCCGTGTTGGCGAAATTCAGGTAGAAAGGGGGACGATCGGTCCATCCGGCGTATGCACATCTGAATTAATGAATCTAGAAAATAAAAACATGGTTGAAAAGAATTGGGTTCTCTTCTATCATCGTATGAACAAGACTATACAGTTTGTCTACAATTGGTATCCTTTACAAATAGGAACATACACAAATGAATCTGAAAATGAACCTACGAGAACCTTCAACTCTGTCATTTCCAAAAAATACAAAACCCCTTTACTATTCCGTCATGTCCGTGGATCCACAAATGGAATATACGTGAACGACGAACTATGGTTTATATGCCATGTAGTGAGTTATGAAGAGAGAAGACATTATTATCATATGGTAGTCGTATTAGACCCTACAAATGAATACCGGCTGAAAAAATACAGTCAGTTATTTACATTTGATAAGCAAAGTGTTGAATATACGACCGGATTCACGTATGACGAGAACAAAAACGAGTTTTTGATTGGGTATAGCACCTATGATAAATCAACCAATTTTGTATGTGTTCATAAAGAGAAAATAGATACCATGTTTATATGATGAGTCGTTCCATATGTCCTTTACATGGAGCATACGACTTTCGGTGCCACTGTGTAATGCCGTGTTCCAGAATCCCTTCTCTATGCGTCTTCGTAGCATATCCCATATTGGTGTGTAATCCGTATTTGGTTACCAACTCGGGGTGTTGGTCGCATAAACCAAGCACGTATTGGTCACGGGAGGTTTTTGCTAAGATGCCCGCAGCGGCAATTCCCATATACCTTCCATCACCCTTTTCAAACGTATGAGACTCTAATGAAATGAACATCTCCCTCGCCGGGTCAAATACATTATAAGGTTTAAAATAATTACCATCAATTAATGCAGCAAAGTCGTCTATTGTCAACGCAGGGTCTTTCTGCTGAAAGTGGGCGATTGTCTCGCGAATACACTTATGCATACCTACCATCACCGCCTGTAAAATATTGAGTTTGTCTACCTCAGCAGAATTCAAGGATGTTACATGTGAAAATAGAGCATGTTCCTTGATTGTATTGGCGACAGCATTTATTTTTTTTTTGGAAGTGAATTTTTTACTATCTTTGATGTTTTCTCCAGGAAAAGCATTTTCATCTTTAGGTAAAACAACACAAGCTACATACACATGTCCAAACAAACAACCGCGACCTGCCTCATCTATACAAATTTCATACTTGTGTTTGGTTGGTTCATAAAATCTTGCTAACATTGTATTTTATTTGACAGAATACGCAAATCAAATAAACAATTCAATTTTCATAGAAACTATTTTTTTCGGTTTATAATTTATAATAATTAAAGATGAAACTGAACATGAAATTCAAAATGTCGCCTTTGATTATATTTTTGATATTGTTGGTCGTATTGGTCATCGCAATGTTTATTGGAAGAGCATCACGCGAGGGTCTTACGAGCACGCCTATTACTAAAAAAGTAGACGAATACTCCACCACGAAAGATTTACATGTGTTACACGAGAACATTATGTTTGATCACGCGAATGGAAATTTAGTAGAGGTGCAAGGCACAGACGCATCTGGTAACGACGTATCGGGAAATATATTTATAACTCCTCGTTCTGGTGCGATAACTTATTACACAGATGGAACAGACGCATCCAGCAATGCTAGTTTTACTACTGGTTCCATCAGTCCTTCTCATGCTTCATGGGAATATCCCAGTCAAACTACCATCAAGAACGAAAAGAATGTGTATTACATCAGTTGGGACAATAGAACATACATGATGATTGTGGACAAGAACGAAAAGAAACTGGTGGGTTCTTATCTGTTTGACGGAAAAACTACACAGGTTGCTGATAACACTGAAACACCCATTATGCTGAGTCACTACCGCTCTTTAGCAAATTCTTCTAACAACTCTTTGGTGAGCGAACCTCTATATAGCGAAGAACGAGATGTATACCAACTTGCCGAAAATGTGAAATACGATTTCAAGACTGGCGATTTAATTATCAAATCCAGTTCTGAGGAGATTAAGATATACAGACGCGGAGAAGGATTAATTAGCACGGATGCGAATATTATCAAACAGCGTTCCAGTGTCACTATGTCTGAATTTGTGCCGATGTATGCTTCAGATGAACGTGGTCAGAACGTGGTAGTTTACCTGCCTTACAAGGAGAGCACGGTGGTTATTTTGCTTGGCCTAGAAGGTTCTGCCAGTGATGTGTTGGTGATGAAGTCTATCACGAAGTTATCAGAGAAAGGCGTGGAAGGACCCAATGGAAAATCCATTCTTGAACTGAAGAGTGGATCGGAGAAGACGGAAGATAATGCGAAGACGACAGATGCTACCCCAGAAGTGACGTCTGAAGATTACATTTTGAAGACACAGATTGTCCCACCTGTTTGCCCCACTTGCCCCACTTGCCCCAAGGACGTGACCTGCACGAATTGTGGAGGACAAGGAGGGTCTGGGACTATGGACGTGGATGGTAAATCAATGGTGAAAGATGAGAAAAAGAAACCCATTAAAAACGCAGTGGGAGGTGTGGGCGAGATAGCCGAGGAGACAGTCGGCGCCGCTGGAGATGTGGCAGGAAAGACCGTCGGCGCCGTGGGAGATGTGGCTGGAAAGACCGTCGGCGCGGCGGGAGATGTGGCTGGAAAGACTGTAGGTGCCGTGGGAGATGTGGCTGGAAAGACGATTGATACAGCCGACAGTTTAATCAGAGACACTGCTGGAACTGCGACAGGATTAGTGAGGGACACTGCTTCTGGCATAGCGGGTCTGTTTAGAATGTCCCCAACAAATGTGAAAAAGAGAGAAGAGAATAAGAACGCTCAACCTGGACTACAAAGTGGACTAGGAACCCGCACACAAAACACTGCTCTTCCAAGTAAGAATCACCGAACATCGGAGTTTGATTACATGGGAACAGTGCCCGCGAAGAGAGCGAATCAATTTATGCCCGTGACTGCTGATTTCAGTGCGTTCTCCAGATAATCACAGTATAGACTAGACAAATTTTATTATATTATAGAAAAAATATATAATAAAATGGAGAGAATATAGGTAAATGAAGAGGACAACTGCTATGAATGATGTGAACGAACATCTTGAAAGGACTCATATAGCGAATGAATTAAAATCATTATTGCTGAATTTTGACAACTCAATGAATGATGTTTCCTTCAAACGAGGATTTTATATTTATGGATCACCTGGTTCTGGAAAAACGAAGTTCGTGTTGGATGTTATACAAGAATTAGAATTTGATGTTATTAAATATGATGCCGGTGACGTGCGCAATAAGAACTTGATAGAGACAATAACAAGCAGTAATATCGCATCTCAAAATGTATTACAAATGATGGAGAAAAAGAAGAAACGAATCGTGATATTGATGGACGAGATAGATGGCATGAACAATGGAGACAAAGGAGGCATCAATGCGTTGATTAAGTTGATACGACAGAAGAAAACGAAGAAACAGAAGTTAGAAAGCACTACGAAAAACCCCATTATATGTGTAGGCAATTACAGTATTGACAAGAAACTAAAGGAGTTGATGAAAGTATGCAACGTATTTGAATTAAAACTGCCCACACAAAATCAGGTGCACAATTTATTGACGAACAATATCGTTCACTATAACCGCATTGACGAAGAAAAACAGAACGTCGTATTGAATTACATTCAAGGCGATCTTCGCAAACTGGAATTTGTAACAAAATTATTGATAAATAAGCCCGAATTGATTAACACAGATAAGTTGAATATCATTTTCAAGCGTAAATCTGTGAATGAAGACGCGAAAAAGACGACGCAGCAACTTATTAACAAACAGTATACATTAGAAGACCACGCGCGCATAATGAACGAGACTGACCGGACGATAATTTCTCTTTTATGGCATGAAAACATAGTAGATGTTCTAGAAACACAACCTAAAGACCAAAGTTTCCCGTTGTATCTACAGCTTCTGGATAATATTTGTTTTGCCGATTATATTGACCGGATTACATTTCAAAGTCAAATATGGCAATTCAACGAGATGAGTTCCCTAATCAAAACTTTTTACAACAATAAGTTATATCACGAATATTTTGACAAGAAGCCACAATTTCAACCGGTGGAAGTTAGGTTCACGAAGGTATTGACAAAATATTCAACTGAATACAATAATCTGATGTTTATTATCAATCTATGTCAGAATTTGGATTTAGATAAGAAAGACGCATTAGCCATGTTTCAGGATTTACGTATATTCAAAGGAAAGGATTTTTATGAAAAGAACGATGTATTAAACGCAGTTGAGAAAATGTTTCAAGATACAAATATAACGAAACTAGATATTAAACGAGTATACCGGTTTCTAGACAAGAATGTAAAGAAAGATGCGATAACAGATGAGTTGGACGAGGAATAACATGGCACATGGATGTAATATAATTATACAACAATACGTTACATAATTATATATGTGAGACTATACTAAGTCAATCAAACGACGGGTTCGGACTTATTTGTAGGAGAAGTGCCATCTTTCATTGGTTGGGTAAATGACTGAGGTGCCTCGGTCAATTGTGGCTGAATACTAAGTTGAGGCGCAGGAATAGGAGGAGGAGGTCTGATATCCGACTCCTTCAACACTCGTTCCAAGGCTTCCTTTTCTTTACGAAGAGATACGGTTTTATTATGAAGGTCAACTAGTTTATGTTTCATTAATTCAGATAATCGGTCCATCTCTTGCTTGTCCTTTTTATGTTTTTCAAGTTCAACCTGCTGTTGTTTAATAATTTCAACAACCTGTTTGTTTGATAGCTGCATCTGACCTTCTGGGCGATTCAGTATGATTGGCCCATTTTCTTGCTGCTTTTCTAACATCGCCTTTTTCATTTCGTCTCGCTTTGCCTCTATTTCTTTGATCTGTTTCAACACATCCGGTTTCATGTTAGGGCGTCCTGGCTCGTACACGCTAAGTAGTTTATCAATGTCTTCCAAAAAAAAGCGTTTAATCGCCTTCTCACTCTTTCTACGAATAAAATTATTTACTACTTTCCCCGACTCTTTAAAATATTTCGGGTCTTGTTGCTGCTCAAACATTTTTCGTTTATCAAATGTATTATGGTCATGTGAGAATACAAGGATTGTCTTCATTGGGTCAAGCTGAGCAAAGGGAATCGTATAATCCTTCAAGAAAGCTCGCTCTTCTGCCAGTGCTGCGTGGTCTTCATACTTTGTCTGTAGCAATAGCTCCTTTTTAAAGGCGAATGTTCCTGCCGTTGCGTGATTCGGTCCATATGGTCCACACTGAATCATTTTATTCATGCCCTTAAAATAGAT
>Ga0209223_10001338_pt1 | contig 27217 bp, 30 predicted proteins | sample COG_06_FD_184750 | JGI IMG/M metagenome (GOLD analysis project Ga0209223, IMG submission 184750) | Pelagic Microbial community sample from North Sea - COGITO 998_met_06 (SPAdes) (version 2) | ecosystem: Environmental > Aquatic > Marine > Neritic zone/Coastal water | place: Helgoland, sampling...
AAAGACTTCGTTGAACTTTAAATTTGATTACCAACATATCACTGATCAGATTATAGAGACCATCAAATGGATCTGTGACAAAAATGAAGTGGCTGTACCCCATATCATCACCGAGTTCGGCAGTTTTACTGTTGGCGAAAGTGGCGCTCACATTTATTCAATCCTTGATCAAAAACTACAAAATGACAAAGAGCTATGGTACTTGATTGATGGCTCTTTCATTACTCATTTACCTGATACCTGGGGTACAAATCAGAAATACATTATGCTTCCGCTCAATAAATGGGACCAACAATACCATAAAGTAAACATTGGTGGTCTGACTTGCGACAGTATGGATTATTACAATTCAGAAGCACATTCGACAGAGGTTTTTCTTCCTAAAACAGAAGGTTCAGAGAAATTATTTATTGGATTTTTTCATACCGGTGCTTATCAAGAGGCGCTTGGCGGTGCTGGCGGTATTCAACATTGCCTTATCCCTGGTGCAAAGCACATCCTAATTGACAAAAACGAAAATGGAGATCTTGAAACTAAAGTGTTTTCAGAGGAGCAATCTCATGAAAGCATGCTCAAAACATTAGGTTATTAGATCAATTCAAGGACATTCTCTGGGGGTCTACCCAAAACAGCTTTATCTCCTTTAACTACTATTGGCCTTTCGATGAGTTTTGGGAATTCAATCATTGCATTGATCCATTCATCATTTGTCAAAGTCTTACCCTTAAAATTCTCTTTAAAAGCTGGCTCACCTTTTCTAATGATTTGACTTGCTTCAACGCCCAATTTAATGAACAAACCTTTCAACTCTGAAACAGTCGGGATGTCTTTTAGGTATTCAATAATCTCAACTTCTGCCTTGGCATCATTTATAAGTTGAAGTGTCTGCCGACTCTTAGAACAGCGTGGGTTATGATAGATCTTTAACATATTTTAAAATTGAAATCAAAAATAAAGTTTCTAGGTTAATCCTCCGGTAAATTAGAATTTGTTTTCAGGTTATTATTTTACTGGCATATAGTCGTTAATTTCATTGTTCATTAAAACCCAACACAATGTCAGGATCACTATCCTACCCTATTGGTCAATTTAAAGCACCAGAAAACATCACACCTGAAATTATCACTCAATGGATAGATGAAATCGCTGCATTGCCTGCACAAATGAAAGCAGTCGTAGACGGATTGTCAGAAGAGCAATTGGCCACACCATACCGCCCCGAAGGCTGGTCTATTAAACAAGTCATCAATCATGTGCCGGATAGCCATATCAGTAGTTACATGCGTTTTCACTGGACATTGACTGAATCTAATCCTACAATCAAAGCCTATGATGAGAAGGCATGGGCTAAGCTATCTTATCATGATGAGATGCCGTTGGCCGTTTCTCTTGATTTGCTCAAAGCGATTCACCAACGCTGGATTTATCTACTCAAGTCTCTTTCTGAAAGTGATTTAGAAAAGACTTTTGTACATCCAGAAAACCGTAAAACATTGAATTTAAAGACCACCATTGGTAGTTATGCCTGGCATGGCAAACATCATTTGGCGCATATTACTAACTTGAAGAAAAGAATGGGGTGGTAGGGATTTCCTACTAAAGTATGAAGCGTTGTTTGAGCGCTTTTCACTTATTTGAAATAAAAACAATATTATGGACAAACCTAAAATAGGCACCATTGGCTGGATAGACCTTACTGTGCCGAATGCAAGTGAATTAAAAGATTTTTACGCTTCTGTCACTGGCTGGCAACCAGAGCCTGTTTCAATGGGAGAATATAATGATTTCAACATGGTGGCCGATGGTGAACCTCGTGCTGGTGTATGTCATAAAAAGGGAGAAAATGCCAATATCCCTTCTCAGTGGATGATTTATATCAATGTTGCTGATTTAGATAAAAGTTGTAATGAATGTGAATCCAGGGGAGGGAAATTACTTACTGAAATCAGGGGTGCCGGTGGAATGGGAAGGTTTTGTATTATTCAAGATCCAGCAGGAGCTGTTTGTTCTCTTTTCGAACCCAAATAGAGAGTGAATTTTAATGAATATTTAGTATTTTTAGCCTCGCGAGCACTATGCTAAAATCTATCTCATTTTTACTTGCTTTTATGTTCCTTGGGGGAACTGGCCCAATTGAATCAGATTGTGAAAGCTGTGCGACTCAAGACCACCAGTACTTCTGTGCTTTTAACACTTTCGCTATGAACAGTCGTTTGTGTATGGATTTGACTGAAGTGCCAAGCATGGTATGGAAGACGTTTTTAAAAGAAATGAAGACTGATCATGGTATTGGCTCAGTAGAATACAACTCGAATATTCCAAATTTTCAATTATGGGAAGAGATCTTTCCAGGAATGACTTCCAGTACAATCTCACGTATGTTTATGGAAGAAGAGACTTTTAATCTTATGCCAATTGTTGGGGTTAGTTATGAACAGGTGTTGGCTTTTTGTAAGTGGCGAGAAAAACTCTTGCAGAAGGAATTGGACGCCATGGATCCAGATATGAGGGCAAATTTTCCAAAGAAGTTCATTTTCAGATTGCCTACTAATAAAGAATGGGCACGCATGCGTTTTATGACTCAGGATAAAAAGATGCTCAAGAAAATGGACAAGATGGTAGAGAAAAACATGAAGTTTTTCAAGGCCCAGAAAAATGATGTTATTAATAATAGTTATCGTGCAGGGAGTATCTATCAAACCAAAACAGACCATTTGGGACTCTACAACATCTTTGACAATGTTGCTGAGATGACTGCAGATCGTGGCATTGCTATGGGAGTGAGTTGGAATGAAGCCAATGAAGAAAGCAAGTACGATAAAGAATTCACTTACCAAGGCGCACAAGCTTGGTTAGGCTTCAGATGTATTTTTGAGATTGTTGAATAAACGGTCTGACCGTTACAATTAAAGCATGCCTGCTACCATAAAGCCAAAATAAGTCCCCACTCCTGTCCCCAGTGATCCTGCAAGAATCGCTGGTAGAATTAAGTCTTGCCGATTGTAGCTTTTTGCTAAAGCTAAGGCAGTTGAGCCTCCACCAATATTAGCTTGAGACGCAATCGCCATTAAGTACCAGTCTGTTTTGATAAAATACCCGACAAGAAAGATAAATAGCCCATGAATAACTACAATAGTCGCAGTAAAGAGTAAGATACTACCTGCTAAATCTCCAAGTTCTGCCAGAGCAGTCACTTCACAGAAAGCACCAACGACCGCCAAAAACAGGTATACCGTAAACATGCCTAAAAGCTTGGCACCGCTCAATTTTTGAATGGCAGGAAATTGTGCCAACACAATGGCTATGGTCGTTAATATCAAGATAGAAGGCACATCAATCCCAATTCCGCTTAATGATTTGGCTGCCCAATCTGAGAATAACAAAGTGCCTAGTGCCATCATAATTAATAACCCCAATGTCATTGGAGTCATTTTTTCATTGTCATCATGTGTTTCATGTTGTCCTTTATCAGTTGCCATCAGCTTTACCCGTGGCCTCCACTTATTTAAGATCACGGGGATGGAAAGGGTCACCATCATCCAGACTGCGGTAACTATATTATCAGCCACTACAACACCCGTATATATAGCTCCATCTCTCACCACATCATAATGCAAGGCTACTGCATTAAAATTGGCTGAACCGCCTATATAAGTACCTGTCATCATACCAGCTATCGCGTTGAATGAATCGCCAAAAACCGCCGGCCCATCTATCAGTTGCAGCGCTACTATCACACCCAAAATGGTACCTGTGGCTCCAATAAAAAACATGATTAACATTGGTATGCCCGCCTTCTTTAGTTGTTTCAAGCTAACCCCAAGTAGTAGAAAAAATATACTTGCAGGTGCTACATATTTAAAGATACTATCATATACTGGGCTCGCATTAGAAGCAGAAGGTATCAAGCCAAAATTGGCTACAACTGCCGTTAAAATAATCACCAATAAAGAGGTACTGATGTGTTTTAGAAAAGTCTTTTTGCAGAGCCATTCCGACAGCGCAATAAGCAAACAAAGGCCTCCTAAAATGTATATTGGTTCTTGGATCATCTAACAAGTTTTCTTTGTGACAAGGCCATTCAGTGCTTCCATAAAAAGTGGCGAATACATTTGCTTGACTTGGCACCAATACGCCTGAAATCCGATCGAAGCATTTATTGATTGGCCCCAGGCAGCCTTTTGTTTTATAAACTCATCCTCACCAAAGTCAATCGAGAAACCATGAGTTATCTCTGCTTCTGCCTGAGGGTCAGCAGGACCGGGTTTAACAGATAATGAGGCTTCAATGGCTGCATTGGATTCGAAAACAATATAATTGCCTTCATTGTCATGTTCTAGCCACTTGCCTTCCAACTCTGGAAGATACACTAAGGTGTCTTCCGTATAAATTGGAAATAATGAATAAACACAGGAGCTCATTCCGATGATCAAGAGCCCGAATACAGATAATACTTTTAATTTACTTTTCATGATATTTTGAGTTTTTGTCGTTTTCATGATTCAAATGTGCAGGCTGAATCTCCGAAGTCAAAAAAATATCGGTGAACACTGCAAAACTCAGGATGAACACGAGAATTCATCTAACTATTCATTTAAAATAAGATCTACGGCCTCCTTAAAGGTCATCACCCTTTCATCAGCAATGTCAGTTTCAGGAACTAATGCCATTATTTGCATTGCCTTAATACCAAGTTTTTTTGCTGGTATTAAATCACGCTCTTTGTCCCCAATCATCCAAGATTGGGATGGATCTCCATTGAATTTAGCCAGCCCCTTCTCCAGCATTAGTGAATCTGGTTTGCGCATCAATGACTTACTCACATGGTCTATAAGTGGCGCATAATACAATTGGTCTAAGGCATTATCGGATTTACCTTGCAGCACCTTGTGACAGTCTTCAACAACTTTTGCTTGATAATATCCTCGTGCTATCCCACTCTGATTGGTTACTACGATTAGTTTATACCCTGCCGCCTTAAGTCTTTTTAAACCTTCAGGCACATCTTCCGGAACTACAAATTCTTCAACATTCATAATATGCCTGCCGATCTCAACATTGAGTACACCATCTCTATCCAAAAAAACACACTTATTCATTTCTATCATTGATGAAGTTTAATGAAAAATTTTGATATTCGTAAAAGGAAATACCACTCCTCCTTTACAAGCCTAAAAGTTAAATCTAGTTAAATTAAGAACCTTATAAAGCGTAACCGTTTTTATATGTTAAAAGTGGCAATTTTAATATGAGTGACAGTTTAGTTATAGTTCCAACATACAACGAAAAAGAAAACATCGCTGATATCATTCAGGCTGTGCTGAATCTCCCTGTGCCATTTCATTTATTGATTGTCGATGATGGTTCCCCTGATGGGACCGCAGAAATAGTGAAATCATTTATCCCAGAATCTAATGGCCGATTGTTTATTGAAGAACGGGCAAATAAATTAGGATTAGGCACTGCATACATCCACGGATTTAACTGGGCACTTCGAAGTAATTACAAATTCATATTTGAAATGGATGCGGATTTTTCACATAATCCCAAGGATTTGATCCATTTGCTCAATTCCTGTAAAGAACAAGGGAATGATTTAGCCATTGGCTCTAGGTACATAACTGGTGTCAATGTAGTCAACTGGCCAATGAGTAGGGTAATTCTCTCTTATTTAGCTAGTCTTTATGTACGCTTTGTTACCGGCCTCCCGGTAAGTGATACCACTGCCGGTTTTAAATGCTATAGAAGAGAAGTTTTAGAAACGATTGACCTTGATAAAATTCGTTTTATGGGTTATGCGTTTCAGATCGAAATGAAATTCCTTGTATGGAAGTATGGCTTTAAAATAAATGAAGTCCCAATAATTTTTACAGATCGTACGCGAGGTGAATCCAAACTCTCTGGCGGTATTATCAAAGAAGCTGTTTTTGGAGTACTACAAATAAAAATAAGCAGCCTTTTCAGAAATTATAGGCGCGACAAGGCGTTGGCAAACGCATTAGTCGAAACGGATGGCCTGAACAGGTCTAACGCGTGATATTAAAGCAGTAGGTAAAAATATGGTGATTGCTATCAGCGCAATGACCAAAGCATTTAATCCAAGAATCATAGTCCAATTCCAATCAATCGGCACGTAAGCCATATAGTAATGTACCGGATCTAAAGATATAGGCCTAAAATGGTATTGAATCACTCCAAATGAGAAGGCAATTCCATTGCCGAATACGGCACCTTTCAAAACCAGTCGAATACCGTTATAGGAGAACACTTTTCTAATCAACGAATCAGTCGCCCCAATTGCTTTGAACATGCCAATCATTTGAGTTCTCTCCATGATCAGAATAAAGAGGACCGAAACAATATTAAAACAGGCCACAAATAGAATGAGTACCAGAAAAATATAATTGTTCTGATTCAACAAGGCTAGCCACTCAAAGATTTGGACGAATTTCTCCGGAACCATATCTGTTGTTTGGTCTATATCAACCAAATCAGCAAGCTCATCATTCGCTTGTTCTAGTTTGGAGAAATCATTAACAAAGACTTCATAGCCTCCAACCTGACCTGGTTCCCAACCATTCAAGCCTCTAATCATCTTAATGTCCCCCAGAATTATCTTTTTATCAAAATCATCAAGTGCGGTATTGTAAATACCGACAACAGTCAATTGCCTTACTCGAGGAGGATCTTGAATGATATGGGCCACAACTTTATCGCCAATTTTTAGGATCATATCGTCAGCAACTTCCTGGCTAATGACAATTTCAGGGCTGAAAACAGCATCCTTAAAGTTGATAAATCTGCCTTCAACTAAATATTTTTCAAAAAAATCAAGGTTAAATGATTCTGCCACCCCTTTAACAGCGATGCCATATACTTCATCATCTTTGGCAAGTAAAACTGCCTTGTGAGCATATTCTTGAATATGTGTCACATGGCGATTATTGACAATGGCTTGCATACCTTCAGGTTCCAATTTAATAGGATCCTCATCTACAGAATTTGAAAAAGAAAACTTTGTAATCTGAATATGACCGGAGAAACTAAATATCTTATCTTTAATAGTGTTTTGAAAACCACCCAGGATCATATAGGCTCCGATCATTACTGCCAGTCCTATTGCAACTGAGCCAACAGCAACTTTTTGAATTGTTGAAGAAAAATTCCCCTGACTAGGATCACTGATTCTTTTTGCTATGAAATAAGGGAGGTTCAAGATTATGGTTAATTTTGGCTTTGCCCAACTACGTCAAAGATAAACGAACAAATGAATAGAATAGGCTTAATTTTTTCAATTTTATTGATTTTCAGTCAGTGCTCCCCTCCCCAAGAAGTGAAAGTGGCTGCAGAGCGAATGGAGGCATACCTTCCGTTACTGGAGGGCAAAAGAGTAGCACTCGTCGTAAATCAAACTTCTAGAGTTGGTGATACTCACCTCGTCGACACTTTAATTGCGAGAGGAATCAACATTGTAAAGGCCATGAGCCCCGAACATGGTTTTAGAGGTGAAGCACCAGATGGAGAACATGTACCAGATGGCAAAGACAGCCGAACAGGAGTACCTATCATATCACTTTATGGCAAAACCAAAAAACCTAGTCCTGAACAACTTGAAGATGTTGATGTGTTATTGTTCGATATCCAAGATGTTGGTGTTAGGTTCTACACCTTTATAAGTACCATGCATTTGATAATGGAGGCCGGTGCTGAAAATGGCAAAGAGGTCATTGTTCTCGACAGACCAAATCCAAATGGCATGTATGTTGACGGACCTGTAAGAGATGAAACAATTAGCAGCATGGTAGCAATGCACCCTATTCCATTAGTCCATGGACTGACAGTAGGTGAATTGGCCAATATGATCAATTTAGAAGGCTGGTTGAACAATAATATGTTGAGTGAATTGACTGTAATTCCAATGCTTGGATGGGACCATAATCAGACCTATTCTTTACCAGTACGACCGTCACCAAATTTGCCAAACGATAATTCCATCGCACTTTATCCTTCATTGGGACTATTTGAAGGAACTGTTGTCAGTGTTGGACGAGGGACAGATCATCCATTTGAAATGATGGGACATCCTAAATATTCCAAGGGCACCTATACCTTTACTCCTATGCCAAATGCAGGTTCAAAATATCCCCCTCTTGAAGGAAAGGAATCTCAAGGATATTTCTTCGGTAATGAAAAAGCCGAGCGAGAATTAACTTTAAGGTATTTATTGGATTACCATGAAGACTTGAAAGATGACACCACCTTTTTCAGGTCTTATATAAGGCTGCTTTCAGGCGCTGAAAACTTTCAAGAACAAGTAGAATCTGGAATGACTGAAGCCGAAATAAAAGCCACTTGGCAACCAAAGCTTGATGAATATAAAGCGATGAGAAAAAAGTACTTACTCTACCCCGATTTTGATTAAATGCAAGATTTAAGAATCATATATATGGGTACACCCGAGTTTGCGGTACCCAGTTTACAAATTCTTGTAGAGCATGGATTTAATGTTGTTGCTGTAATTACCGTACCGGACAAACCAAAAGGTAGAGGACAAAAATTATCTACTTCTCCTGTTAAGGATTATGCTGTTGCTCAAAACATTCCAGTATTGCAACCTACGAACCTTAAGAATCCAGAATTCATTGAAGAATTAAGAAGCTATAAGGCCAACCTTCAAATTGTAGTCGCCTTTAGAATGCTTCCTGAGGTAGTTTGGGATATGCCTGAAATAGGCACTTTTAATTTGCATGGTTCATTACTTCCTCAATACCGAGGAGCGGCTCCAATTAATTGGGCAATAATCAATGGTGAAAAAGAGACAGGCGTAACGACTTTTTTCTTGAAACATGAAATTGATACGGGTAGTATTATTTTTCAGGAAAAAGAATCCATCGAAGAAGGAGACAATGTGGGTACTGTATATGGAAGACTCATGGCTAAAGGCGCTGAACTAGTGCTCAAAACTGTAAAAGCAATTGAAACAGGTAATTACCCTCAGGAAAAGCAAGATGAAAGTATTGAAATCAAACATGCCCCTAAGATTTTTAAGGCAACCTGCGAAATAGACTGGACCAAATCTTCTGAAGAAATTTACAACTTCGTTAGAGGACTTTCCCCTTACCCTGCTGCCTGGACAACAATCAATGATAAGGTTTTTAAAGTTTTTGGCGTTCAAAAAACAGCTCATAGCAAAACAGCCGAAGCTCCTGGGAGTTACGAAACTGATAATAAAACCTATTTGCATTTGGTGACTGGAAATGGTCTGATTGCTATCAAAGAGTTACAAATGCAAGGAAAAAAACGCATGGATATTGAATCATTTTTAAGAGGTACAAAACTATGATCAAAACAATAGTAGTAGCTAAAGCGAAAAACAATGCCATCGGTAAAGACAATGATCTGCTTTGGCATTTACCTGATGACTTCAAGTTCTTCAAGAAAACTACAACTGGTCATCATATGATTATGGGACGAAAGACTTATGAATCGATGGGTAAGCCACTGCCCAATCGTACTTCCATAGTAGTGACAAGAAACAAGGATTATCAGGTTCCTGAAGGGCATTATGTGGTGAATAGCCTTGAAGAAGGGATTACGATTGCTGAACAAAAGGGATTAGAGGAATTAATGGTCATTGGTGGTGCTCAGATTTACAACCAAGCGCTGGAAAAAGGGTTAGTAGATAATATGATCATTACTGAAGTGAAAACTTCAATCGAAGGTGCTGAAGCATTTTTTCCTGCCTTTTCAAAAAACGAATGGAAAGAGATTAGTCGTGTGAATAACCCTTCAGATGAACGCCATAAATATGCCTATGACTTCGTAATTTATAAGAAAGTGAGTTAATACTTTTAACAAAAAAAGACTGCCGGAGGCAGTCTAATTATCAATTACTCATTACCAATTATTCATTATTCATGCTGGCTCTCTCATTCCAACCCAAGTAAACCTTCTGTTTACATAATCAGGGTTAGTGAATGAAGCATTTCCTGAAGGGTTACCTCCTGTTACATGAAAGTCCGAGAATGCTGCATTTTGATTGACGTAAATTCCACCATACAGATTAAAAGAGACCGGAGTTGCTGCCAATGACATCTCATCTGCAATGTGTTCCTTCATGGTATCATCCGTGCAATAAGCACCACAAGAAATAGCGCCATGTGTAGCTGCCATTTCTTTAGCCAAAGCCACTGATTCTTCTGTATTCTTTGTTTTTATTAAAAAGGCAATTGGTCCAAACATCTCCTTCGAGAATTTATCTTTATCTGCGGAAGTCAATTCAATAACTGCAGGTGTCTGAGAACGTGCGTTTTTGAAATACGGGATTGGTTGTTCAACTGATCTCGTATCCATCCAAAGCTTACCACCTATTTCCGAAGCTTTTTGAACCCTTTCACAAGTAGCCGGATTTTGAATAGCACCCAGCACATAAGGTCCAGCCTTTGGATTGTCAATCAAGCCATTTGTAAAGTCAACAAATTTCTGAGCTACCTCATCAAAGCTAACTATTCCTTCTGGTGTCCTGACACCAGCTTCTGGGATGAAGAAATTCTGTGGTGCAGTACACATTTGTCCGGAATACAAGGCAACTGAAAAAGTGATATTCTGTATGGCCTTGTCTAGGTTCGCTACTGAATCGAGAATCATCGAATTCACACCCGTCTTCTCTGTAAATACTACTTTTGGCAAGGTCTCCAAATAAGATCCAAATTCAGAGTTCCCTGTGAAATCTATCAATTTAATTCTAGGGTCTTCTGCTAATTCTTTCGCGATTGGAGCAGATTGAGAATCAACCGCCAACTGACAAGCATCAGGATCAAAGCCTGCTGCTCTCAATGCATTTCTGATTTCAGCAACCACTATCGCCATTGGTAGTACTGCTCCTGGATGAGGCTTTACAAGGACCGAATTTCCAGTGATCAAACTCGCATAAACACCAGGGACGGAATTCCAAGTGGGAAAAGTAGAACAGCCAATTACTAGGCCAATCCCTTTTGGAATAGCTCTAAATTCTTTGTTCAAAACAATATTGAATTTACCCATCGGTTTGTCCCATACTTGTTCAGCGGGGAAGCGATTGAGTTCTTCATGACCTGCTGCGATAGCTTCTAAAGCCCTGTCGGCAGCATGTGGGCCGGATGCTTGAAATGCCATCATATAACCTTGGCCTGTAGTATGCATTGTGGCATAGGCATTTTCAAAGAAGCGCTTCGAAAAACGTTCTAACGAATCAATTAATACCTGTGCACGGTCATCTGAACCTACTTTCCTCCAAGTATGGTAAGCTTTGTCTGCTCTTTTGATTAGTTCTTCCTTTGAGAAAGAAGGGTACTTTGCACCGACAGGCTCAATGAAATAAGGAGATTCCTCCTCGCCTATCCAAGCATCATTGCCTTCTTGCTTTAATTCTTCAAAGTTGCCTTTTCTTAACACTTTAAACGCTTCTAATCCGTCAGTATCCGCAGTTTCTCCATAAATTTTAGGAGACGGATGCTCAGGATATTGCGCATGAAAAGTGCGATTGTGAAGTGCCTCAATGGCTTTGTCTAATATTTGCTTGTTTTCAGCGGATAAACTCATACCTAACGATTGTTTGGTTCGAAGTTAAAACAAAGGTTGGAAATTTAATAACTGCTATCATAATTCTTAATGCGCAAGCTTGTACATTTCTATTTGCATAGGAATAACCTTAATTTAACTTTACACTTTAATGCATAAAACAATTATGAAAGCTCTAATTCTCTCAGTCCTCCTAGCAATATCATTGACACTCCAAGCTCAAGAAACCAAAGTGGTAGTTCGAGCCAAGGCTAAGGATGCCAAATTCATTGGCTCATCAATCGGAGGTGCGATGATAATAATCAAAGATGCCAATACTGGCGAACTATTGGCTAAAGGAATGACTTCAGGTAGTACTGGCAACACTACGAAAATCATGAAGGAAGCTCATGTACGACACCAAAGAATCACAGAAGCGTCTACAGCGAAATTCGAAACGAGTCTTAACATCGATGCGCCAACCTTTGTAACAATCGAAGTGTTGGCTCCTGCCAATGCCATTCAGTCACAAGTCAAAGCACAAACTCAAGTTTGGTTGATTCCTGGAAAACACTTAGAGGGCGAAGGAATCATTATAGAAATTCCAGGCTTTGTCATTGATGTGTTATCTCCCCAGAGACATGCTAAAATTGCCCTTAGTACTCAAAAAGAAATAGAGATTAGGGCCAACATTGAAATGATGTGCGGATGTCCTATAACAAAAGGTGGTAACTGGGACAGTAATCAAATGGAAGTGCAAGCAATCGTGAAAATTGATGGAGAAATTCAGCAGTCTATTCCTATGAGCATAACTGAAACTGCAAGTACATTTGCTTCTAATTTAAATCTAGATGAAGCGGGTAACTATGAGATTATCATTACTGCAATAAATGCAGTTTCGGGAAATACAGGTGTTGCCAAAATGAACTTCATCGTTGGCAACTAATCTCTTTTCTAAGGCTTAAAACCAAGCGCCTCCTAAGTCTCTAAATGGCCAAGGAATAGCGGCAATTATCAAGAGTAGGCCGATCAAGAAAAAAGTAAAAATCAATTTGAATTTCTTGGAGTCCTCCTCAGCCTTTTTGGCCTTACTATGCCCCATCGTTATTAATACAACAGCTATAATCATCAATAAAAGATGTTCTATAGCATAAAAACGAAGTACAACATCTTTCATAAATCCTGGAGCATGACTCACTTTTGGGCTTACAAAATAAAGTACTATCCCAAGCACTGCTTGAATGTGGATGGAAATTAATGTAAAAACAGAAAGCTTTCTATCTTTCTCAGTAAATACACCAGAAGATTTTTTCTGATAGGCATTAATGATACTATAGATCAAAAGAAGAAGAGCGACCCAACGTAGGCCAGAATGTGCATGAAGTAAGCCAGTGTACATAGCGGTTGATTTTAGTTAGGCCAATTTACATACAAAAGATTAATCTTTCACATACTCAGTTTCTAGAATAACCAAAGTATTCTCATCAAGTGATATTGTTTACTAACAATCAAAGAAGTACTTTCATTTATGTCAACCAAAAAATTCTCTCCTAACTGGAAATATGTTGTAGGAGAAATCATACTCATTTTTTTAGGTATAAGTCTCGCTATTTCTTTTCAAAATTGGAACCAAAATCGAATACTGAAAAAAGAGCAATTGATTGCTCAGAATGACCTAAAAGTCGGTTTAGAAACAGTTATTGTCGAATTTAATGAATTTATAGAAAGAGAAGACGGCTACTTGGATTTGATGCTCCTGCTTTCTCAAGAACACACCCTCGATTCTATAGCTAAGTTGAATGAATTTGACAGTTTAGTCCACAATGGTCTTTTCAATTTTGGCACCATCAGCGCTAATTTCCCATCTTATGAGGCCTTAAAAAATTCAGGTCAAATTAATTTGATTAATGATCAAGCATTGAAAGTCAAACTAGGACATTTAGAAACCGGATTTCAATCATTTGTTCAGTCCATCAAGGAGCAACTAGACCTACAAATTAAAAATATTGATCCAGTAATTTTGGCATATTTTGACTTCCCTAGGCTTCATGAAGGGTACTATAAATTAGGCACAAAGCATATTTCACAAAATAAAAACCACTTGAAAATTCTAAAATCTCCTGAAGTCCAAAATGTCATTAGCTATAAAGCGGCTATTGCAAGGGGAATTAAAGGTGAAATAGTGGTTTTGATAAAAGAGTGCAAGGATGTGTTGGATGAGTTTGAAAACTAGAGTAGATGATTAGAAAAAGAACTATAAAACTCAACTGGAAATATGCATTAGGCGAAGTAGTGTTGATCTTTCTGGGTATCAGTCTTGCAGTGGGCTTTCAAAACTGGAACCAAACCAGAATTGATGGAAATAAGGAAGAAGTCATTTTGAATGCATTAAAGACTAATCTTGATTTTTTTATCCAAGAGCTTGAAACAAAAAATAAAGATGAGAAATTGAAAATCAATGACTTAAAATCATTCTTGAATGATAAAATGTTGAATTCTATTCTTATGAATGAAAAAATTGATTCGATATTTTGGACTGCTGTATATGCTATGGACGTAACTACTCCAACTTTCTTGACTTATTATGAATTGAAAAATGGAGGACAGATTAATTTTATTGAAAATCAAAGCATTAAAGAAAAATTGATGCAATTAGAAGCATTCATAGACGAGAATGAAAACACAATGGCAGATAGACTTGTGATACAACAAAACTTGATCGATTCTTACCTTGTAGACAAGGTTGATGCGCCCTATTTCATAAGTAAGTATGAAGGGTTAAATGTTACAGGAAATAGTGCTGATCATGATATAAAAAATCTTGTTTCGGATCCAAAACTTAGAAGCCGCCTGTCGTATAAACTAGCACTAAGTGTTGATCACGTTAAAGACGTAAATGAACTACTAAACTTTTGCAGGTCATTGGTTTTGGAGATTGATAATGACTTGAATTAAAATGAAGGCTGCATTTTACTCTAAATTTCAAGGCCCAATTTCTATAGAAAACGTTTCTGATCCAGGCCCAATTGAAAGGGGCGTGGTTCTAAAAGTGGAAGCCACTGGCCTTTGTCGTTCCGATTGGCATGGTTGGATGGGACATGATTCAGACATTGAATTACCGCATGTGCCTGGACATGAACTGGCAGGTACAGTGGTTGAATTGGGAAAAGGAATTTCCAAATTTAAAGTCGGTGATCGAGTCACAGTGCCTTTTGTAAGTGGCTGTGGCAAATGTGAACAATGTCATTCTGGGAATCATCAGGTTTGCGATGCGCAGTTTCAACCAGGATTTACGCATTGGGGTAGCTTTGCAGAGTATGTTGGTATCCATTATGCCGACACTAACTTGGTACATCTACCTCAAGAAATTAGCTTTGAAACAGCTGCAAGCCTAGGATGCAGGTTTATTACTTCCTTCAGAGCTGTTGCTCATCAAGGGCAAGTAAAGCCTGAACAATGGGTGGCGGTGCATGGCTGTGGTGGTATTGGACTATCAGCCATCATGATTGTCAAAGCTTTGGGTGCCCAGGTAATTGCCATAGACATTGATGACGACAAACTCGATTTCACAAAAACCATTGGAGCAGATTATACAATCAACGCATCAAAAGCTGATGTAGTTGAAGCTGTCAAAGAAATCACAAAAGGTGGGGTCCATGTTTCTGTGGATGCATTAGGAAGCAAAACAACCTGTTTCAATTCAATTGCCAATTTGCGAAAAAGAGGAAAGCATATTCAAGTTGGTTTAATGGCAGGTGACGATTATATGCCTGAGATCCCAATGCACTTGGTTGTGGCCAATGAGCTGGAAGTGATCGGTAGTCATGGCATGCAAGCGCATTGTTATCCTGAAATGATGGACATGATCAAAACTGGTTTGCTCCAACCTGACAAACTAATTGGAGACCTGATTACTTTAGAAGAAGGAGCTGCCCTCCTGCCTCAAATGAATGAATTTCAAGGGATTGGTGTGAAAGTGATTAATCAGTTTTAACTATTATGACTAAGATTTTCTTCATCACTGTATTACTATCAAGTAGCTCAATACTTGTAGCTCAAACTGAAGCATTAAAACCATTCATTTTGAAAGTTGATGGTAGAGAAAGAATATACTATTTACACATCCCTGAAGACCTCCCCTATGATGCGCCTCTTGTATTTGTCTTGCATGGTTATGGGGGGAATGCCAAGGACATGATCCCCTTTACAAAAATGAATAGTATTGCAGAAAAGAATGGGTTTGCGGTCTGTTATCCTGAAGCGGTACTCGGAGCAGATGATGCGAAATCTTGGAATGTAGGCTATTCAAACTACGATATAGATGATTTGAAGTACTTAAGTACTTTGGCACAAAACCTCCAAAAAGAATACAAGTTGAGTCCTAAAAATACGTTTTCAACTGGCATGTCCAACGGTGGAGATATGTCTATTCAATTGGCCATCAAACGACCAGACATTTTTTCAGCGGTGGCTCCTGTCGTTGGCTGCTTAATGAACTGGCTCTATGAAGAAAGCTCCAATTCACCCCCAATTTCAGTTTTCATGACCAATGGCACCAAGGATGGCATTACTTTTTGGAATGGAGAGGTTGATTATCCAGCCAAGCCAATCAATGGATATTTAAGCACTCCTCAAATGCTCAAATATTGGCTTGATAAAAATCAATGCTCTACACCATCCGAATCCAAATCAGTTGATATTAATAAATCTGATGGTAGTCATGTAAAAGTTGAGAAATGGAAAAATTGCGATAGCAAAAAGCAAGTTTGGATGTACAGCGTTATTAATGGTGCACACGATTGGCCAGGCAGCAGTGGAAATATGGACCTAATGATTAGCGAAGAAATTTGGTCCTTTTTTTCTCAGTTTATTAAATAATCAATTCTTTCATTTGACTAAGTATGATTCCAATTATCCGGGTCATCATTCTCATTTGGAGAGAGTCCAATGATATCACCTTCCGTTGTAACACCTAATCCAAGCACTGTCCGGTTAGCTTAACAGAAATAGGCTACCACTTGATTCACTTCCAATATTTCACCATCATCAGCACCAGCATTTCTCAATGATTCTAAATCTGACGCTAATAAAGTAGCAGGAGCTAGTGTAAGCTGTTCCGCATATTGCATTAGCGCTAGTTCCTTCCCTTCAAAGGCTAAACCTGGTTTCTGGACTTCAAATGCATTCCGAATTGCTACCGATTTAGTCTCATTATTCAGCAACCTTCTCATTCCTTGATAATGATGCTCAACACAATAAGGGCATTTATTAAGCATGCTCACATAGACCCCAATGGCTTCTAAGTACCATTTGGGGAAAGTGTTCCCATTGTGATGCAACACATACTTATAGATATGCATGTGCCCTTCCATGGAGTGCGGGCGTAGGCTATGCACCATCATGATATTGTCTACATTGTTATTCGGCCCTTTCACTCTTTTGTAGAGTTGTTTTAGCTTTCCAGTAGCCTCATCGAAAGGAATAATTTTAATCCAGCTCATTGATTATTTATAATCGGATTCGTTAGAGAATCACATAATTTAATTAGATGGTCATCCTGAACTCGTTTCAGGATCTATTTGAACAGACCCTTAAACGAGTTCAGGGCGACCAAAGGATTAAAACTTAAGGGCAGCATACCCCTTCAATTGATAGGTAGTCATGACAGAAAGCATAGAAGTTGCAACACCAACTTCTGGAACCATTTTAGTATGATCGATGCTCCTCCCTCTCAAAGACTGGGAGCAAGCAAACATCTTCACACCAGCAGCCTTTAATTCTTTAAAAAGTTCCAGGTATGGACTATCCACATCGTATTTCTTTTTGTATTCTTCATTATTCATAACAGAAAATGCAGCAGGTCCATGAATCGCCAATACTACATGCATGTTTTCCTTAGGTACACCACCCATTGCATGTAAATTCATTAATCTGGCAACATTAAAAAGTGAATAGGCTACATCATCTGGATCTGCATCGTTGCTGGCAATGTCAATTACAATTTTGTATTGCATTTTAGGGTCAGGCTTTTCAACCGCATAAGGTGCATCAAATATTCCTCCATAACCCTTGACCACAGGATTGATTCGTCCTTGTCCGAAAGAAATTTGAGTAATAAATAGGGTTGTTAATAAAAGTGTCGCTTTTGAGAATTTGTTCATGTTTTCAAAGATTGAATAATTGGACCCTAATAGAAACAATTCTTGACAATAAATCAATCAATCTTTGAAGGAAGGGTCAATCCCACTTAAAATAAGCATAGCCCTTAAGTTGATAAGTACTCACTGCTGTTAGCGCAGAGGTTGCTATTTTGACCTCGGGTACCACATCTTTTACATCATTTCTGTACATCGTTAAAGACTGGCCACAAACAATCATTTCAACACCAGCTTCTGATAACTCTTTATATAAACCTAAATACGGGTTGTCCTCGTTATATTTTTTCTGATAGGCCTCATTATTAATGACTGTATTTGTCGCAGCCGCGTGAATTACTACAGCTACATCTAGGTCCTCTTTTTTTACTCCCCCAACAGCATGTAGATTAATTAACCTTGCAACATTTGTTGCAGAAAAATTAGTCCGTTCTGGTTTGTCCATATCAAAAACCAATTCAATCACGATTTTGTATTCCATATTCGGATCTGGTTTTACATCTACCTTTTCCAATTCTAATATTTGACCATACCCCTTAATAATAGGGTTTTGCCAATTTCTTTCCTGAGCAAAAGCAAATTGTGTTAGTAATATCATGTAGAGTGCAATCGAAAATTTGACTTTCATAAGAGGCTTTTTATTTTCAGTAAACGAAGAAAGCAAATCAATGTTATCTGTTTAAGCCATCTGAACAAATTCTTGAAATAACATTTCAATCAAAATGCTTTGAATTTTATACCGATCGGTATATTTTTGTATAAATGCCCAAAGAATCAAAGTCAGACAGGACAAAAGCCTTTATTATCGAGCAAGTCGCTCCTGTCTTCAACAAACAGGGATATGTTGGTACAGCGCTGTCTGACATTGAAAAAGCCACCGGGCTCACTAAAGGCGCTATTTATGGCAATTTTGCCAATAAGAACACACTAGCCGAAGCCTGTTTTGAACGCAACATTCTCCCACTTCAAAGAGGAGTACACAGTGCGATTGGTTCCGGAGGTGGGGCAATGACAAAGTTAGTAGCACTACTAAATTTTTACAAAACACATTACGAACATATAGCAGAAAATGGAGGTTGCCCTTTATTGAATACTTCAACTGAGGTAGACGATACCATACCAATCATGAAGAAAAAAGTACAGGGCAGCATATTGAACTGGAAAAACGAATTAAGCGCAGTAATCAAAAAAGGCCAAATGGCTGGAGAGTTTAGATCTGTTGTAAAAGCAGAGAAATTCAGTATCACCATCATTGCTATGATTGAAGGAGGTATAATGCTCGCTAAGGCAATGGATGATAAAAATTATTTTCTTGATGTTATTGACAGCATTGAGTTTAAGATGAACAACGAATTAAAAATAAAATAATGACGAAAAGAGTTGTAGTAACAGGAATGGGAGCACTTACTCCATTAGGAAATAATCTTCATGATTTTTGGACTAACCTAAAAGCAGGGAAAAGCGGAGCAGCACCAATTACTCATTTCGATACAACTAAGTTCAAGACTAAATTTGCCTGTGAGCTCAAAGATTTTGACATCAATGACCACTTAAGTCGAAACGACATCAGGCGTGCGGATCCTTATGCTCAATATGCATTAGTATCAACAGAAGAAGCGATTCAAAACGCCGGTATCGATTTCGAAAAATTAAACAGAAATAGGATCGGTGTTATTTGGGGCTCCGGCAATGGAGGAATCCAAACCTTTCATGAGGAAGTCGTTGAATTTGCCAAGAATGGTGAAACGCCAAGATTCAACCCGTTCTTTATTCCTAAGATAATAGCAGATATCGCTTCAGGATTGATCTCCATCAAGTATGGTTTAAGAGGCGTCAACTTCACTACTATTTCTGCTTGTGCAACCTCAAACACAGCGATTATAGACGCCATGAATTACATCAAATGGGGGAAAGCCGACATGATCATCACTGGAGGCTCTGAAGCACCTATCAACCCTTCAGGAATCGGTGGCTTTAATGCAGCTCGTGCATTGTCTACCAGAAATGATGCGCCATCTATTGCTTCTCGACCATTTGACGTTGAAAGAGATGGTTTTGTAATGGGCGAAGGATCAGGCACATTGATATTGGAGTCCTACGAACATGCCAAAGCAAGAGGAGCCACCATTATTGCAGAGGTTGCGGGCGGTGGGATGGCCGCGGACGCCTATCATTTGACTGGCACACACCCTGAGGGAGAAGGTGCCTTTCTTGGAATGGAGGAAGCTTTAAAAGACGCAAAAATCATCCCTGGGGACATTGATTACATTAACATGCATGGCACTTCAACTCCGGTCGGAGACCCTAGTGAACTCATTGCATTAAAACGACTTTTCGGATTTAACCCTAGCTTTAATATCTCAGCAACAAAGTCTATGACAGGACACTTATTGGGCGCAGCAGGAGCAATCGAAGCCATTGCGTGTATAAAAGCCACCCAAGAGGATGTAATACCTCCTACGATCAACACCACAAAAATAGATGCTGAATTTGAAGACAAATTTGAGTTTACCCTAGGTAAGGCACAATCAAAGACGGTGAATTATGCGATGAGCAACACCTTCGGTTTTGGTGGACATATTGCGAGTGCAATATTTAAAAAGGCCTAATTCAGTCAACACAACTGATTATCCCTCAATGTCATTGTGCAACTACCATTCATTAACATTTGCTTTTAGTTGCCCAAAGCTTTTTTGTAATATTAACAAGCTCAAAACTACAATTATGAATATTCGCTTTAAGGTATTTATTATTTCCATTGCAACTGTATTTGCATGCCAATCAGCTACTGACAACCCTGTTAGCATCGATCTGAATGCCAAGGTTGCTACTTCCACTATCGGGATGATAGCAGCCGCTCAACCACTAGCTACTCAAGCAGGCAACGCTATACTGGAGGCTGGAGGAAATGCTGCAGATGCTGCAGTCGCAGTAGCCTTTACCCTGGCAGTAGTTGAACCTACCATGAATGGAATTGGTGGAAGAAATCAAATCCTAATACGTAAGACAGACGGTACTTTCCAAGGCTACAATGGCATGACAGAAATTCCGGCGTCATTTGTATCACCTGAAAAACCAGCAAGCGCTGGGCATGGCACGATAGCAATTCCAGGAGCAGTAGCTTCTCTAATGCGACTTTATAATGAACATGGCTCAATGCCATTAGAAGATATTATGGCATCGGCTATCAAGCATGCCAAAGAAGGTTTTGAAGTCATCCCAGGGGAAGCAGCACGACACAAAATCGCGTACAAAGCCATGCTGAATGACCCTGGTTTTAGAGGGCAAATGCTTAAAAATGACTCTGCGCTTTACAATGTAGGAGAAATATTAAAGCAACCGGATCTTGCCAAAACACTTGAACGAATTGCAGTTACAAATGGGGCTGATTTTTATAAAGGAGAAACAGCGCGATTGATTGCAAAAGACATGAGTGAAAATGGTGGATTCGTTACAATGGAGGACATGAAAAATTACCGCGCACTAGATGCTAGGTATGTGACGACAAATTACCGAGGGTACGACATTCACACTATCCCCGCTCCTGCTGGTGGCGGATTAGTGGTAAAGACCCTGAACATTTTAGAACAGTTTGATTTGAGTACAATGACTAATGCACAATGGGCTTCCGTTATGAACCAAGCATTGGCCATTTCGATACAAAGTATGCAAGATGATTACAAGGAAGAAGACTTAGACCTTGTCCAAAGTAAATCCTGGGCAAAACGACAAGCCAGAAATGTAATAATTCCGCCGGCTAGGAAGGCAACAACTTATCTACTTGAAGGCAACCAAGAATTACTTGCGAGCAATACAGATTGGAGTGGTGACACCTGGGGTGACGACAGCCATCATACCACGCACTTTGTGACTGCCGATTGCCAGGGGATGGTAGTTTCAATTACCCAGACTGTAGGCCCATTATTTGGATCTAAAGTAATTACACCTGGGCTCGGCTTTGTGTACGCCTCAACCATGGGTGCTTACCTCTCTAATTCTGATCAAGCTCCAGGCTCTAGACCAAGAACTACGATTGCTCCTACAGTAGTAACAAAAGACGGACAAACAATAATGGTGCTTGGAGCTGCAGGAGGATTAAGAATTCTATCTGGCATTGTTCAAACTATTTCAAGGTCAATTGATCAGGACATGAATTTAGAAGCTGCTGTTGCCGCTCCAAGAGTTCACCCTGATACTGGAATTGATCCTGACACGGGTGGTTTTAAAGTCTTTGGGAACAAATTTAGTGCGGAGTTCACACCAACAAATGGCTGGACAAAATCCGATTCCGTTGAATGGACAAATTCAGGATTTGAAGTTAGCCCAATCACTCGCTACGGTGCTTTTGCCAGGGTTCATGCTGTAAGTCTTGACCCTAAAACAAATACTTGGACCGGTGTTGCCGATTTAGACTGGGAAGGTACCGTTCTGGGTACTAGCACTGACAATTGTAATAATTAGCAGATGAACTACTTAGTTTTTGGATTGTGTTTATTCGACTATTTTACCATCTGGTGGTATAACAAAAAGTGCATTCTCAGGAATTCCAGTACTCAGTGTAATATTCTCAAAAATCACTTCTCTTCTCGGTGCACCTACAACACCGTCTTTATAAACGTACCAGACTAATTTAGACGGCAATACCACACCACTAATATCCTTCCAATCCTCGTATTTAATCAGACTGAAATTCTCGCTGGACTCCTGACTTCTGAAAGTAACTGTGTACATCAGCCATGCCATCTTGTTTGTTACTTTATCATAATAAACGATATAGTTGTCTTTTGGGGAGTCTCCCACCCCAGCGTCATATGATATTTGAACTGCACCATAATTGACCCCAAGAATCTCTCGGTCTTCAAGCTCTTCATAAAAAACCCCTGGATCACCAACAACAAAAGGCATGGAGAAAAAATAAAAATACAGGTTATGAAAAAATCGCGCATCACCTTTGTAACTATTCTCCAATGGGCTTATCCAAACATCCGAACCATCTGAACCTATTGTCCAATCAGCAGCCTCTATTCGAACTTTTCTGCTTTGAAGCTCGACAACATGCTTCTCACCCCCCCTTTCAAAAGTCAACTGGCGCTGATTACTCCATGCTTCAAACCCACCATGAGCCTCAAATACATTCTGAATGGACTTTGAATGATGTGCTCCTACTGCTTGTATGTCCTCCGTTTCCTTATTGTCTTCATTGGAAGTAGGTTGGCATGAACCAACACTGATAAACAACAAAACCAGAATAATATTTTTCATAATTTATTGAAGGTTTTTAAAACCAAGCACCAAAAATTAATCCTTATTCATGGTAAATTCAATGTCACAGCCATTCGCTTCATAAGTGTACACTAATTGATTATTCGAAATTGCATAAGTCCCCGAAGTTATTGTATTAGCATCAAATCTAATGGTCAAGGTCCCTTCACTCGCTGAATAAGTTCCATCTATGAAAGATACTCTGTCATCAACTATGGTTTTACCTATAAAAGCTGACTCATCATCGAAAGTATATTGTATACAATCGAAGGTCGTGCAAACTAAGTTAGTCTCAGAAGAGTTATTCTCTTCGTTCTCACAATTAGAAATAACCAAACTAACAGCTTTCCACACGCCTACCAATTCTGGGTCAACAAGATTAACCTCCGGCGAATCATCACTAATACAACTAGAAATTGCAACCAATGCCATTAAGGCAAGTACATATATATTTTTCATTCTCTCTTAAAATTATCTATCCCACATATTGCTTTTCTGCAGCTTACAAATGTATTGAATTATGGAATATATTTCTCCTCTAATTCAAAACCATTATTAGAACAACTTAAAACGTTTAACAACCCCATTAAGACATTAAAGCGTAGTAATAGTTTAAACTTCGTGCAAATAAAATTGATTCAAAGCGTAGATTTAAGATATTTGTCCTCGCATTAAAGAGCAACGTTTTGAATCAAATTCAATTGCAGAAAATTATTAATGAAAGAAATACTTGCTGAAATCATCACGATCGGTGACGAAATACTTTACGGTCAGATCATAGATACCAATTCACAGTGGATGGGGGCTGAATTAGACCAAATTGGAGTCAAAGTTTTAAGAAAGACGACTATTGGAGACCAAGAAGATCAAATGTTAACCGCCTTTACGGAAGCGGAAGCTAGGGTTGATTTGGTATTGATGACTGGAGGATTAGGACCAACAAATGATGACTTAACAATGCCAACTTTGGCTAAGTTTTTTAATTGTGAAGTTGTACAAAACCAGGAAGTCTACGAACATGTTCGACATTTTTTCGAATCTAGGGGACTCCCTTTTAATGATCCAAATAAAAAACAGGCCCTCGTTCCTGAAAATGCAGAAATACTACCAAATGAATTAGGTACTGCTCCAGTTACATGGTTTGAGAGAAACAATACAATCTTCGTTTCCATGCCTGGTGTTCCTTATGAAATGAAGAACATCATGCGCGCCTCTGTAATTCCAAAGGTTCAAGAATTCTTCAACACTCCTTTTATTCATCATAGAATTATTAAGACTGTAGGGATTGGAGAGTCCTTTTTGGCAGAAAAAATTAAGCAATGGGAAGAAAATTTACCAAATAACATCTCATTGGCCTACCTTCCAAGTATTGGTCAAGTAAAACTTCGTCTCACAGCAAAAGGAGATGATGCAAGTGCACTTAAAAAACTTGTTCAAGACCAAATTAATTTGGTACTTCCTATAGCACAAAAATACATTTATGGTTATGATAAAACATCTTTTGAGGAAGCTATCGGTACTTTATTGATCCAAAAAAACAAATCAATCGCATTTGCAGAAAGCTGCTCAGGAGGATATGTTCAGCATAAGATTACAAAAGTAAGGGGTTCATCCAAATATTTCAGAGGAGGAATAGTTCCTTACCATAACGACCTTAAAATTGATATGCTTGGCGTCAAGCAGGAGACAATTGAACAGCATGGTGCGGTAAGTGAAGAATGCATCATAGAAATGGCCAATAGAGTACGCGAGAAATTCAATGCTGATATCGGGGCAGCGAGCAGTGGAGTTGCAGGTCCTGATGGCGGAACAGAGGAAAAACCAGTTGGAACAATTTGGATTGCATATGCAGATGGCAAACAAACAGTAACTAAAAAGCTGCAATTAACTCAAAATAGGATGTTAAATATTGAATTGACAGAAATATCAGTATTAAATTTGGTTAGGAAAAGTTTAGCGCTATAAAACATGGATAATATTTGGTAAAGCGTTATTTTTGTCTCCCTTTGAACTTTAGTTGAAGCATTTAAAATAGTAGATATGGCACTTGTAGAGATGGTGATGCCCAAAATGGGCGAGAGTATAATGGAAGGAACTGTTTTAAGTTGGTTAAAACAAGAAGGTGATGCTATTGAAGCCGATGAGTCGGTCCTTGAGGTAGCTACTGATAAAGTAGACACAGAAGTGCCAGCAACCCATGGTGGTATATTAAAGGCCATTTTGGTTAAAGAAGGTGAAGTCGTGCCTGTCGGCACTGCTATTGCAAAAATAGAAACTACTGAAGAAATAACGCAAGAAGCACCTGCAGCTCCCGTTGCTGCAGCGGTTAATGGCAAAGTGACTGATGCTGTTACTCAAGATGCTCCGGCTGCCGATGTCGTCTTAGATGCTCCTGCATCAGATCGCTTCTATTCACCATTAGTGATGAATATTGCCCGACAAGAAAAAATCACAATGACCGAACTTGAAAGAGTTATTGGCACAGGCCGTGAAGGAAGAGTAACTAAAAAGGACATTCTTTCTTATGTAAAAAATCGTCCGGCAGGTGGTGCAGCTCCAATAGCTGCTGCAGCTACTTCAGTTCCGGCGCGTACACCACAACCAATGCCAGTTTCTATCTCGGGTGAAGATGAGATCATAGAAATGGACCGTATGCGTAAGATGATTTCACAGCGCATGGTCGATTCTAAAAGAATTTCACCCCATGTAACTTCCTTTGTTGAAGGAGATGTTACAGGTGTAGTTAGCTGGAGAAACAAAGTCAAAAATTCATTCAAGGAAAGAGAAGGCGAGCCAATCACTTTCACTCCAATTTTCATTGAAGCGGTGGTGAAAGCCATCAAAGACTATCCGATGATGAACATCCAAGTAGATGGTAATAACATCATTAAGAAAAGGAACATCAATATAGGAATGGCCGTGGCTTTACCGTCAGGTAACTTGATCGTTCCAGTTATCCATAATGCAGATCAATACAATTTGTCAGGATTAACCAAGAAGGTAAATGATTTGGCCAGAAGGGGGAGAGAAAACAAACTTACTCCAGATGACCTATCGGGCGGTACATATACAGTGTCAAATGTTGGTTCATTTGGTAATGTAATGGGTACACCTATCATCATGCAGCCACAAGTCGGAATTTTAGCGCTCGGTGCAGTAGTCAAAAAGCCGGCAGTAATAGAAACTCCGACTGGAGATGCAATCGCAATACGACATAAGATGTTCTTATCTCACTCTTACGATCATAGAGTAGTCGATGGGTCTTTAGGGGGTATGTTTGTAAGAAGGGTTGCTGATTATTTAGAGAAATTTGATGTCACACAGAGTATTTAGTGGTAGATATTCAATTATAGATGTTAGAGGCTAGCCATTTAAAAAAGCATCCAATTGGAATCTTTTCTGGACAGAAATGATTTAAATTATAGTACGATAATGGTTAACTGATGAGTTTAGTTACAATCCAAGCAGCACACAATGGGTCGGAATTACTCGTATTGCGGAGTAGATTAGAGGCGGCAGGAATAAATTATTATTTAAAGAATGAATTCGTAACGCAACTCATGAACTATATCCCTTCTTTTATGGTAGAACTTCAAGTGTCAAGTATCGATTTAGAAAAGGCGCAAGAGATTCTTAATGAAACAAAAAACAATTAGTCGTTTAAACTTTGAAATGAATTCTGGCTTTGAGGCCTAAATTTAAATTAATGGATAAACTAAATTTATTAGTTTGAAACAATCCCGTAGACATAGCCTGCCAATACCAGAATCAAGACAATAGGCATTACCCATTTGAGCCAAGTGATACTAAGAGCAGCTGCTTTGGAATCTGCCGAATTGGTGAATATTTGCCTGATGGCAGTTAATTTTCCTAAGCCCCAGACCAAGCCAATAATGGACAAAATACTACCTAGTACCTGCATGCCTGATCCAAAAATCATGTCTAATATTCCGATTAAGGCTGGATAAAAAGTAGTTGGAGCGATCAAGATCAACTGCACCACACCAACCGCAAGGATGATTTTTTTCCTTCCAATCTTAGGGAATACTTCATTATCCACACTACTGGTGAAAACCTCATAGCCCGCTACCATTGACAAAAAAGCCACGAAAGAGAGTGCTACCATAAATAAGCTCCCTACAAACTGTCCTCCAGGCATTTGGCCAAATAATTGAGGCAGTGTGCTAAAAATCAAACCTGGGCCGGATGACATGTCTAATCCGAAAACAAGAATGGCAGGCACCAAAAATAAACTCACCAAT